>OBXF01001025.1_pt1 | contig 16853 bp, 15 predicted proteins | sample 1495371 | NCBI WGS metagenome assembly OBXF01 (sample SAMEA2580143, study PRJEB22360) | human gut metagenome | biome: human gut; feature: human-associated habitat; material: faeces | place: Denmark | collected 2008/2010 | reverse complement strand
AGCGCTGGCGGCAGGCAACACGGTCGTGTTAAAGCCAAGCGACACCACACCAGTGAGTACGCTGCTGTTGGCTGAACTGGCAGCACCATTGTTCCCGAGAGGGGCGTTTAACGTCGTGTTGGGCAAAGCCAGCACTGGTTCGCTGGTGGTTTCAAATCCGAAGGCTTCACTGGTTTCGATTACCGGTTCGGTCCGCGCGGGCTTGCAGGTTGCGGCATCAGCAGCGGCGAATCTGACTAAAGCACATCTGGAATTGGGCGGGAAAGCGCCTGCAGTCGTGTTCGCCGATGCGGATATGGACAAGGCGATTGCGACAATCACTACGGCAGGCTTTTTCAATGCCGGGCAGGATTGCACAGCGGCTACGCGGATCCTGGTAGAGCAATCCATCTATGCTGAGTTTCTGGAAAAACTGATCCAGAAAACAAAAAGTATCAAATTTGGGCCGCCAGAAGATCAGAATGCGCTGTACGGCGCATTGAATAGCCGGAATCAACTGGAGCAGGTGAAAGGTTTTATTGAGCGTTTACCGGCACATGCAAAAATTGAAACCGGTGGGCGCGCCGGGCCAGGTCCGGGCTTCTATTTTGAGCCGACGATTGTCTCCGGATTGCATCAAAATGATGAAGCTATTCAGCATGAAGTATTTGGTCCGGTAATGACCATTCAGTCGTTTTCTACTGACGAAGAGGCACTACACAAAGCGAATGATGTGGAGTATGGTCTTGCCGCCAGCGTCTGGACCCGTAACCATGGTCGCGCGCAGCGCTTCAGCATTGACCTCGATTTTGGCACGGTGTGGATTAACAATCACATTCCTCTGTGTGCCGAAATGCCGCACGGCGGGTTCAAAAAATCGGGTTATGGCAAAGATCTCTCATCCTATTCACTCGAAGAATATACTCGGGTGAAACATATCATGTGTGACATTTCTGAATAGAGAGGATTACGATGAAAACAGTAAAAATTGCGGTGCTTTCATTAGTGATGCTCTCGGGCTATAGCCTTGCAGAAAGTACATCGCTGAATACCGTAAAAGAATATATGGCGGCGTGGAATGCGCATGATGCTTCAAGAGCCGCTCAATATCTTGCGGATGATGCTGTTTATTATGATGCCGCCGCGGGCGAACCGATAAACGGCAGAGAAAAAGCGGAAAAAGAGGTTATCGGCGCTTTTATTAAGGCGGTGCCAGATCTGAACTGGAAAATGGTTGGCAAACCCGTCTACGACGAAGACACCGTGGCCTTTCGTTGGGAATTTTCAGGCAAAAATAGTGGTGAATGGGCAGGGAGTCCGCCGACAAATAATCCGATCAAATTTGAAGGCGTAAGCTATATTCATGTTAAAGCAGGAAAAATCACCTGGCAGGGTGATTATTATGATTCTAAAAAACTGGATGAAGAGTTAAAGCCAGTGAAGTAGTCGGTTGTACCCCTTTATAAATAAGAAGGGGGTATTTCTCTTATTTGTGTCGTATTAAAGGCAGTGTGTAGCAATAAGGAAAAAAGTTAATGGCAATTACCAGACGTGATTTTCTCAACGGCGTCGCGGTGACTATTGCGGCGGGACTTACCCCGCTGGAGTGGGTCAGGGCGACAGGAAAGGGAAACGCATTTATAGATGGAAATTATTATCCTCCTGCGCTGACAGGGCTGCGGGGTAATCATCCTGGATCATTTGAAATGGCGCATGCGCTAGGCCGCGAGCAGAAGCATTTTGATTTAAACGCTCTGCCCGTTGAGGAAGAATACGATCTAGTGATTGTTGGGGGCGGGATTAGCGGGTTAGCTGCCGGTTGTTTTTGGCGTCAAGTTGCCGGGCAAAATAGCCGGGTCCTGATCCTCGATAACCATGACGATTTTGGCGGACACGCCAAACGTAATGAATTTACCAGCTCGGGCAAGAAATTACTCGGTTATGGCGGCAGCGAAGCATTCCAGTCACCCGCGCATAATTTCAGCCCTGAAGTACAAAAACTGATGGAAACCGTGGGCGTCAGCGTCACGCGGTTAAAAGAGAGTTTTGACGTAAACTTCTACCCCGACTGGCAGCTCAGTCGCGGGGTTTTTTTCGACAAGAAGAATTTTGGCGTAACAAAAATCGTCAGCGGCGATCCGGGCCGCGCGGTATCTGATGATATTCCGCCGGACAGGCTCAATGGCCGTAAAATTGAAGACTTTATCAATGATTTTCCGCTAGGTGAGAACGACAGAAAAGCGCTGATCGACCTGCATGTGCGCCCTGGCGATTACCTTCCGGGGATGACGGTTGATGAGAAAATGGAATGGCTGGATACCCACAGCTACAGTGAATTTTTAGCAACAAAAGTGGGTTTGAGCAAAATGGCGCTGCTCTATTTTCAGCAGCGTTCCAATGACTTCTTTGCCATCGGCATTGAAGGCATCTCCTGCAGCGATGCCAGGGCGTGCGCCTTACCCGGCATGGAAGGGATGGGGTTACCGCCGTTGGACGGAGAGTCGCTGGCCGACCTCGAAGAGCCGTATGTTTACCATTTCCCGGACGGTAACGCCGGTCTGGCCCGACTGTTAGTCAGGTATATGCTGCCGGATGCGCTACCGGGTAACACGATGGAAGACTCTGTTCTCGCCAGATTACATTATGAAAAGCTGGATCTACCAGAAAACACCACGCGCCTGCGCCTGAACAGCACAGTGATTAATGCGGCTAACGTGCAGGATGGCGTTGTGGTGACCTATCTGCGTGACGGTAAAATGCACCGTGTGCGCGGTAAGAACACCATCATGGCAGGCTATAACATGATGATCCCGTATCTGGTGCCTGAGATGCCGGAACAGCAGCAGGCGGATCTCAAACTGAACGTCAAGGCTCCGCTGGTGTACACCAACGTGGTGGTAAAAAACTGGCAGGCGTTCAAACAGCTTGGCGTACATGAATTTTATTCTCCAGCGGCACCTTACAGCCGGGTTAAGCTCGACTATCCGGTCAGTATTGGTGGGTATCAGCATCCGGCCTCCCCGGACGATCCGATGGTCATTCACATGGTCTATGTGCCGACCTACCCGGGCAGTAACCTATCGGCCAGAGAGCAGTTCCGCCTGGGACGAGCCTATTTGCTGGGGACCACTTTTGCGGCGCATGAGGAGATGATTCGCTCCCAGTTGCAGGAGATGTTTGGCTCAACAGGCTTTGATAATCAACGCGATATCTCCGCCATTACCGTTAACCGCTGGGCGCATGGCTATGCGTACTACGCCAATTCACTGTTCGATGATATGGATAAAATGCCAGAAATTATCGAGCGGGCGCGTCAGCCAGTCGGTCGCATTGCCATCGCTAACTCCGATTCTGACTGGAGTGCTTATGCCCACACAGCAATCGATCAGGCATGGCGTGCGGTTAATGAACTCAAGGATATGGGGTGATCTATGCGTAACGTAACCATTCTCGCCGCCTGTTTATTTACCGCTTCGGTAAGCGCTGCTGAATCTAACGGTGAATACATCGCGCGAATTTCAGACTGCGTCGCCTGTCATACCGCTGAAGGTGGTGCGGCGATGGCGGGGGGCAAAAAGTTTCCTACTCCGGTGGGGGATATTTATTCGACCAACATTACCCCGGACAAGGCACAGGGTATTGGTAATTACTCATACGAGGATTTTGAAAAGGCGGTACGCCAGGGAATTGCCAAAGACGGTCATCCGCTCTATCCGGCCATGCCTTATCCCTCTTATGCAAAACTTTCTGACGAGGATGTTCAGGCGCTGTATCGCTATTTTATGCATGATGTCACACCGTCTGCGCAACCCAATAAAGAGAATGCCATTCCGTGGCTACTCTCCGCCCGCTGGCCACTGCATATCTGGAACTGGCTGTTTACCGACGCGCCAGCGACGACAGTAGATAGCGCGAAACCAGATGACAACACAGCTCTGATAAAACGGGGCGCTTATCTGGTGGAAGGTCCCGGGCACTGCGGTTCTTGCCATACACCGAGAGGCATGGCGATGAATGAAAAAGCCTATACTCATGCAGATGCCGAGTACCTGAGCGGAGCGATGATTGACGGCTGGTATGCACCTTCGCTGCGGGGCAGCGGAATGTCTGAGCAGGCGTTAAAATCGCTGTTGCTGACCGGTAAGAGCAAGCATGCTGCGGTTTCAGGTTCGATGGCTGAAGTCGTCACGCAGAGCACACAGTATCTGACCGACGAAGATGCCACGGCGATCGCCCAATATCTGCTGAGTCTGAAAAGCGCGAAGCCTGAAACGGTGCGTGCTGCTGCGACTACAGCATCCTGGTCGAATTCACCTGAGGCGGGAAAAGTGACCTATAACCGTTACTGTTCAACTTGTCACGGTCTGGAAGGGAAAGGTACGGATGATAACGCACCTTCTTTGGTCAACAATCCGCTGGTCATGGTTGATGACCCGACGCCGCTGTTCAGAGTGATTGCCCACGGCGCAGAAACACCGACAACGCGTGGCAGCGTCTCCTTCAAGATGCCCGCTTACGGAGGCATGTTAAGTGACAACGAAATGCGCGACGTGATTAATTACGTGCGTAAGACCTGGGGTGAAGGGAATGGCGAAGTAAGCCATGAAGATCTGGCTGGGATTAAAAAAGCATCACATTAAACAGTATGCCGGATAAGGTGCTTGCACCACCATCCGGCAGTGCTTACACGGTGTTTACCCTGATAATATCCGCGAGTCGGGTAAACGCCGCCGACATTTCATGCTCTTCAATACTTGCAAACCCCAGCAACAGGCCGCTGCGTTTCTCTTCATTCACGTAATAGCGTGATAACGGGCGCACCAACAACCCTTGCGCATTCGCTTGTTGGGCAATGACCGCGTCATCGCTCCCTGCGGGTAACTGTAAGATCATATGCAGCCCGGCGTTGCTGCTGAAGGAACCAAGATAATGTTCACCAAGCTGGCGGCTGATAAGCTCTACCAGCATCTGGCGACGACGACTGTATAGTTGGCGCATTTTCCGAATGTGCGCTGCGTAATAACCCTCGCGAATAAACTCCGCCAGCGCGGCCTGAATCAACAGATGTCCACCACGATAGAGGTCGTTATGAACCTTTTTCAGCGGAGCGGCTAACGATTTAGGTAGCACGACATACCCGAGTCGCAGTGCGGGATAGAGTGTTTTACTGAATGTTCCGATGTAGATGACCGGTGTCTCTTCTTCCAGCCCCTGCAAAGAGGGGATCGGCTGGCCGGAAAAGCGGAACTCACTGTCGTAATCATCTTCCACTATCCAACTTCGCGTTTCACGTGCGCGAAAGATAAGTTGCCGGCGGCGACTGAGGCTCATCACCGAACCGAGAGGGTATTGATGTGACGGTGTCACAAAAATCAGTTTTGGCGGTGTTTCGCCTGCATCCGGCGGGACCATACCTTGTTCATCAACAGGAATAGCCGAAAAATTTACCGCATTGATACGCAGAATATTTTTGATTCCCCAGTAGCCCGGCTCCTCAATCCAGGCGTGATCGCCCGGGTTGCATAACGTTCGGGTCACCAGATCCAGCGCCTGGTGAATACCTTCGGTAATCAGAATTTGCTCCGGCGAACACCGCACGCCGCGAGCGGTGCGCAGATAGTCCGCCAGCGCTTCTTTCAGCTCATTCACACCGCCTGCGGCATCGTAAGTGAGAAACTCCGGGCGCAATCGTCTTGCCAGCCTGTCCTGAATTTTTTTGAGCACCCGGTGTGGGAAATGCTCTACATCAGGTACGCCTGGAATAAACGCGCCCCACTGACGGGGACTGGCGCTGGCATTACCTAACAGCTCAAGGCAGCGGGCAGATAAGCGGGTGTGATCCTCCAGAGCCGCAGCAACAGGTTCTTTATTGGGACGCAGGTTGAGATTGTCCAGCACGCTGTCAGTGACAAATGTGCCGCTACTGGTACGCGCAGAAATATAACCTTCGGCCTGCAACTGCTCGTAAACCCGCAGGACGGTATTGCGCGATAGCATCAGCTCTCCTGCCAGGTCACGCGACGGAGGCATTCGGGTAGCCGGTTTCAGGCTACCTTCGAGGATGCAACTACAAATGGCGGCATACAGGCGGCGATGTAGTTTTTCGTCAGTCTGCTGACTAAATGCATGCTTGATCACATCTCCGGCAAGTGAACGCATTTGGATCCTTAAAATAAAACGATTTGGCTCTCGATTAAAGTACCAGACGGCGTCTAAATTTAAAGGGTAATTCAACCGAAATGTATTAATGGACAAGGTGTAGAGAATGAACAATAAAAACCTGCAACAACGTCGTCTGGATGCCACCCCGCGTGGCGTGGGTGTGATGTGTGATTTTTATGCCCAGTCGGCAGAAAACAGCACGATTACCGATATCGAAGGCAATCAGTACATTGATTTTGCCGCCGGGATTGCTGTGCTGAACACCGGACACCGCCATCCTCGCCTGGTGCAGGCAGTCGAAGCGCAACTTCAGGCTTTTACCCATACGGCTTATCAGATTGTCCCGTACGAAAGCTATGTGTCTTTGGCTGAGAAAATCAACGCCGTCGCGCCAATCGATGGCAAGCGTAAAACCACATTCTTCACCACCGGGGCTGAAGCGGTAGAAAACGCGGTGAAAATTGCACGCGCACATACCGGGCGTCCTGGCGTTATCGCATTTGGCGGTGGTTTTCATGGTCGTACTTACATGACGATGGCGTTAACTGGCAAGGTGGCACCTTATAAAAAAGGTTTCGGTCCGTTCCCTGGCTCTGTTTACCATGCTCCGTATCCTTCTGAATTGCAGGGTATTTCCACGGCGGATTCCCTAAAAGCGATTGAGCGTCTGTTTAAAGCCGATATCGATCCAACCCAGGTTGCGGCGATTATCTTCGAACCCGTCCAGGGCGAAGGGGGCTTCGTGGTGGCACCGCCGGAATTTGTGGCTGCCATCCGCCGTATTTGCGACGAGCATGGCATCGTGATGATCGCCGATGAAGTACAAAGCGGGTTTGCCCGTACGGGCCAGCTGTTTGCGATGGATCATTACGCCGATAAAGCGGACCTGATGACCATGGCGAAAAGCCTCGCGGGCGGTATGCCGCTATCTGGCGTCGTGGGCAAAGCCGAAATCATGGATGCACCTGCGCCGGGTGGTCTGGGTGGAACTTACGCCGGGAACCCGCTGTCGATCGCGGCGGCCCATGCAGTACTGGACATTATTCATGATGAACAGCTGTGCCAGCGTGCGGCGGCCCTCGGCGAACAGCTGCGCGCCGCTCTGACAGATGCGCAAGCAGGGTGTCCTGAACTGGCCGAAGTGCGTGGTTTAGGTTCTATGATTGCTGCTGAATTCTGTGATCCAGCGACAGGGGAACCCAACGCTTCCGCCGCACAACGCGTGCAGAAGAAAGCCCTTGAGCAAGGACTGCTGCTGCTGACCTGCGGTCAGTATGGCAACGTTATTCGTTTCCTTTACCCGCTGACGATTCCGCAGGATCAGTTCGCCAAAGCGCTTCAGATCATCAAAGCGGCGACGAAATAGTCCCGTATACCGCAGAAAAGACATAAAGCCGACGGTTGTCATCACCGTCGGCTTTATTATTGCCGGCATAAATTGATCTTCCTCGTGTGTAGCGCGGTATTTATCGCGAATGGGTTGCCAGTCATTACGTTATATAATTTAATGCATATCGTTTTTACTCCTCTATTCAGATGGTATCCCATGTTAACTTTCCGCTCTTTTGTGCTGGTATGCGCCAGCATGTTGTTTGCGTTTTCTGCGCAGGCCGACCGTACGATCACCGATCAGCTTGGTCGTCAGGTCACGATTCCTGACCATGTGGACAAAGTGGTCGTGCTGCAACACCAGACGTTGAATATTCTGGTCCAGCTCAATGCGCAGCAGGACATTGTTGGCGTGATGTCGAGCTGGAAAAAACAGCTCGGGCCTGAATTTGCGCGCTTTATGCCGACGATTACTACATTGCCGACGCCGGGTGATCTCACCAGCGTGAACATCGAAAGCCTGCTGGCAATTCATCCACAGGTGGTGTTTGTCGCCAACTATGCGCCCGCGGAGATGATCCAGCAGATTCAGAACGCCGGTATTCCGGTCGTGGCTATCTCATTGCGCAAAGATGCCGACGGGCAACAGAATAAAATGAACCCGACTATGGCCGATGAAGAGCAGGTCTACAACGAAGGGTTAAAGCAGGGTATTCGCCTGATTGCGGATGTCGTGGGGCGCAAACCGCAGGCTGAAACGTTAATCGACTACGTTTTTGCGGCACGAGCAAAATTCAATGCGCCGGTTGCAAACATCCCGGATGCGCAAAAAGTCCGTATTTATATGGCTAACCCCGACCTGATGACTTACGGCTCCGGGAAGTACACAGGACTGATGATGCAGCACGCGGGGGGATTGAACGTGGCGGCTGCCAGTGTGAAAGGGGCCCGTCAGGTTGCGCTGGAGCAGGTATTAGCGTGGAACCCGCAGGTGATTTTTGTCCAGGATCGCTATCCGCAGGTGGTAACTCAGATCCAAAACGATCCGAACTGGCAGGGGATTGATGCGGTGAAAAATCATCGTGTCTGGTTGATGCCTGAATACGCCAAAGCCTGGGGCTATCCGATGCCGGAGGCGTTGGCGATCGGTGAACTGTGGATGGCCAAAAAACTGTATCCGGATGCCTATAAAGATGTGGACGTTGATGCGCAGGCGCAAGATTACTATCAGCGTTTTTATCGTGTGAACTGGCAGTCTGATGCAGCTAAGTAACCGTTTTTTGCCCCAGCAACCGCTCTTAATCGTTGTGGTCCTGTTGCTGGGCGTCAGTTCGCTATGCCTCGGACAATATCCGCTGTCGTTAAGCGAGGTGTTTTACCACCTGACGCACTATAGCGACGCTGAGGGAATAGCCAGCCAGGTGATCTGGACGGTCAGATTACCGCGTATTCTGATGGCGCTGCTGGCGGGGGGCGCGCTGGGGTTATGCGGGGCGACGTTGCAAGGAGTATTTCATAATCCGCTGGTCGACCCGCATATTATCGGTGTGACGTCGGGGGCGGCCTTTGGAGGAACGCTGGCCATCCTGCTCGGTCTTTCGCCCTTGCTGATGATGGGGTCAACGTTTTTCTTCGGTCTGACGGCATTGATCCTGGTGTATGCCATTGTTGCGTTACAGGGGCTGGAGAATACGCTGGTGTTGATCCTGTCAGGTATCATTTTGAGCGGCTTTTTTGCCGCGCTGGTGAGCCTGATCCAATATCAGGCTGATACCGAAGAGACGTTACCTAATATTGTGTTCTGGCTGCTGGGCAGCTTCGCGACGGCCAACTGGCATAAAGTACTGCTATTGGCGGTTCCAGTCGGTATCGCCGCGACGGTTTTGTTCCAGCTACGCTGGCGGATAAACCTGTTATCGCTCAATGACAAAGATGCCAGAGCACTGGGGGTGGCGGTGGTTCCTCTGCGACGCAGCGTTTTGGTGTGCTGCGCATTTTTGGTCGCCGCTCAGGTGGCGGTCAGCGGCAGTATTGCCTGGGTTGGGTTGGTTATTCCGCATCTGGCGCGTTTGCTGGTGGGCGTTGATCATCGTCGTCTACTGCCGTGTGCCTTCTGGTTGGGGGGCGGTTTTATGATTGTCGTGGATGATATTGCCCGCACCCTGATGCACGCGGAGATACCGCTGGGGATCATCACCGCATTGTTCGGTGCGCCGTTGTTTGCTTTCTTGCTCATTCGTACCAGCCGTCGGGAGAAATCATGATACCTGCCGCACTGCGCGTAAATCAGCTTTCTTATGGGTATCGCGCGCCGCTATTTGAGCCGCTAACGTTCTGTTGCCAGAAAGGTGATATCTGGGCCGTGCTTGGACGTAACGGTCTGGGTAAAAGTACGCTGCTTGATACGCTAACCGGCACGCTGCCTGCTTTAGGCGGGAGTATTGAAAATAACGGTGGGATAGGAATTGTGGCACAGCATAGCCATCTACCGTTTCCTTATACGGTCAGCGATGTGGTGCTGATGGGGCGAGCACAGCACGTGAAGCTTTTTGCGCAACCCAGCCAGCAGGATCAACAAAGAGCAATGCAGGCATTAGAGCAGTTGAGTATTGCGCATCTTGCCTCCAGCTCATTTGGCTCACTTTCTGGCGGGCAGCAACAGTTAGTGATGATTGCCCGGGCTCTGGTGACTGAGTGTCAAACGTTGTTACTTGATGAACCGTGTTCCGCGCTGGATCTCGCCAATCAGCAGGTGGTGCTCCAGCTCATCAGCGATTTGGCCCATCAACAGGGATGCAGCATTCTCTTTTCGACCCACGATCCGCTTCATGCGTTGCAGGTTGCTTCCCATACTTTGCTGCTACTCCCTGAAGGTAAATGGCGGGCAGGGCCAACGGACAGCATTGTGACCGAAGAGAATCTGTTTCTGGCCTATGGCTTACCGCTGCGAAAACTTAGCGTGGAGAATCACTCTACGCCGTTTATCGCACCGTTGTTTTCTATTCGGCGTTAAGCGGTAAGAATCCTGCGGCGGTAAGGAACGCCTGACCGCTGCGGGAAAGTATGAATTCAACCAGCGCCATGACTTCTTTGGATGCATCAAGCACCGCCAGTTGGTATTCGCAGCAAATATTGTGCTCGTCCGGAATAGCCACGTAATGTACGTCGGTCATCGCGTGCAGCGCGTGTGCGTAATGCGCGTAACCGATAAACAGATCGGCCAGCCCCTGGCGCAGGATCCAGGCGCTCGCCAGTTCTCCTTGCGGGATTTTTACCGTATCACGGCCACCAACCAGTGGGATAGCGCGCGCCCGAAGTTGCCGCCCGAGTCCTGGTTCCAGTACATCCATATTGTCGAAAAATGCCCAGGTATAGTCTCCGGAAGGGTCGCAGCCGGGCGTTGATGTCCCTGGTCGCAGCGTTGGGTCGCGGAGTAAATCCAGCCAAGTTCCGATTCGGTTGCTGACAAGGCTCAGTTTGTTCCAGCAAAAGGTGTGCGTTGAGACGGCTTTATTACGTACCAGCAGGTTTTGCGGATGTTCCCGGTTGGCGGAGGCAAAGAGCGCACACGGTTCACCCGTTTCAATACGCTCGCGCAGTAAACCGGCCGGACCATATTCAATCTTGACGTCTATTCCACTCATGCGCGTGAACTGGCTTATCAGCGGGGTAAATGCTGGGCGTAAACTGCCCGCGGCGAACAGGAGAATGGAAGAGGGCATGGTATCCGGGCTCTGACGAAAGACATTATACGAAGAAGATGAATGATACGCGTTGAGCATGGAATTTAGAATGATTTAACGCATTGCTATTGTAGCAACGTAGGAAATGATAAAACTGAAGATAAACGATAGTTTTGAGGGGAAATAGCACCAAATCGAAGAGATGATTTGGTGCGTCCGAGTGGACTCGAACCACCGACCCCCACCATGTCAAGGTGGTGCTCTAACCAACTGAGCTACGGACGCAAGATGGTGCGTTCAATTGGACTCGAACCAACGACCCCCACCATGTCAAGGTGGTGCTCTAACCAACTGAGCTATGAACGCAACGTTGTAGGTGACAACGGGGACGAATATTAGCGGCACAGACCGAATGAGGCAAGAGGGAAATGGCATTTTTCTTCCTGATCTCACGCGATTGCAGAGTAATTAAGCAAGTTGATTATATTTTGTTGATTTTGCAGCGTGTTTTTTATTCAGGCTGTGCGCTGGGGGCATAATGGGGGCATTTTAGTCGGCATCCTGCTGTTCAGCATGCTTACCTGATCCTGATTCATTTCGCTTATCCACTTCGAATAAACCTCATAAACCATCTTTGCATTCTCATGCCCCATCTGACTGGCAATGAACGATGGGTTAGCTCCTGATGACAGTAGCCAGCATGCGTATGTATGGCGAGATTGATAAGGGTCCCTCACTCTAACGCCTGCCCGTTTCATGCCACTTTCCCAGCTGTAGGGAAAAGACCTTTTAGAAAAGTACTGTTTCTTTTCCCTCGACTGCTGTCCTGGAATGAAGACAAACCGGACAGAAAGCTGTTCTGTCCGTCCATACTCGCGATGATGGAGAACGATATCTGTTTTCGGTTGGTTTGCGGTCAGTTGATGGATTTCATTCAGTGCTTCGAGTGCAGGCTGTAAAAGTGTGATTGTTCTGATCCCCGCATTAGTTTTAGGAGGAACAAATAGCCCTTTTGCCGTAAGGTTCCTGCATACATGGATTTCCCCCTTTTTGAGATCGATATCTTCCCAGGCGAGCGCACAGAGCTCACCGTGACGCATACCGGTGTGAATCGCAACAATCCAGGTGAGTGCAAACCGGCGGGGCAGAGCATTGATGAAAGCCTGATATTCATGAAGTAGCAGCGGATCGGGATCCCTTTGAGAAACTCTCAGGTTTTTAACATTTTCATAGGGGGCATGAGTGATGAACTTACTATGGTTAGCCAGTTTCAGCATACTGCATAGTGTGCCCATCAGGTTGTTTACAGTCGAAGCCTTGCGTCCCTCCTTATTGAACCAGACCACTTTTTTGTATGTAACTTCACCAGTCAGTAATTCCTGACGGTATCTCAACAGATCTGTGTGTTGAATTTCGGCAATGTGCGTTCTACCTCCGACAATGCGAAGTAGTGTACTTATCCTGGATGTCAGTGAGTCATGCGATGCCGCAGATAATTCGAGCTTTTTTATTTTTAGGAAAAGGTCACAGAGCTCGTTGAAGGTTGTTATGCGCTGTGTGGTGGTAAACTTTTTGATTGTCTTTGACTCAGGGAATCGTCTTGCATAGTCAAAGGTTCCCATCTGTATATCGCCAATAATTCCAGCACGAAGATTTCCCGCTTTGCGGATGTTCGCCGCGGTGATAGCCCAGCCTTGCAGTACTTCTCGACACCTGGAACCGCGGTAAACGAACCAGATCCTTATTTTTCCATTGTGTATTTCTACACCGGTCGGTAATGCTGCCATTAAGCCTCCTGAACAAATTTATTGATTCGGGGATAGTTGTACCAGAGGACACCATTGCTGCTGCTGGTCTCTCCTAATGCAGTCAGGTGTTTAAAGTGAACACCCTCAATCCACACTCCCAAACGATAGTTTTTAATTTGCCCCTTTGAGAGGCCCGTTCTTTCGCTTAGCCGGGTTTCAACTACCCATTCTTCATTGAAGACGATATCTGGCATGGTCTGTATCTCGTGATTGCCCACCTAATGCGCACAAAAGCCCAGTCCGCCGGATATGGTCTTCTCCGGCGGAGTTTAATCAGGCTGGTAGCGGTAGGGCGGGACAGTATTGATTTTATGAATGGAAATTTAATAGATATAGAAAATATTTCCGTAAAAGATATTAAGGATTATAAATTGCTGGGTGATGTTATTTAAACCAGATAAACGGCGGATCAATGCTGATGAAAATCAGCTTGTTGCGATATTGCATTGTCATTCATAAATGTTTTTTCAGCGGACTGATTTGAATCGGAGTTGATTGCTCGATTGTTGATTTGCTTGTTTTTTTCCATCGTTGTTGTCTATGTTTTTTTTCGAAATTTTTTTAGCTGAGGTAGTGTCGGTTTTTGTTTGTTCTAACTGTGATGGGGTAAGACAATAAATTTGTATAAAATTATCTTTTTCAAGGTCGGTGTCTTTCTCCGCTGATATGTATGATGTTTTTGTACTGTCAACTGGACCATTGTGATTCGATGTGGCTTTAAATGAGTATCCACTTACTACAAAGTTAATGACGATTATACCAAATCCAACGAGAGCAAATATTACACCGGGAGAGGCTCGTTTTATGATTAGCTTTTTATCATTACTCCATGCGGCAGTAATGTCAGAGCCACCATCAAATATACCTTTAAGTAGCAGACGATAACCCATGTAGGTACATAGTAGGCCTACCGACAGCGTAATTACTTTATATAAAACCCAGATTGAAATATTGCTTTGCATGTCGATATCCTCACCTACTCATTGAATGAGAATAGTATGCGGTTACCCTGTTTTTTTTAGTTCTTTTTACTGATTTTAAGGGGGGGCTGTTGTTATCTTTTTAATTGTCCCCCTACATAACGGCTGAAGCTGGGAACCATCAAGCGCAGGTCGACAGCATTCCTTATTCACTAAGATATTGAACGGGTAAATTCAGCGTGAACACCTTCTTCGCTATCGAAGATTGAGAACAGAAACCAGCCATCACCATCTGGTGGTGTGGGTTCCCATTCTTTAAGAGTTTCAAAATTCTCCAGACAGCGATCGAAAAGGTCTTCATTCTGATCCTCCAGGTTAACAACCCTTTGCTCCAAAGCATAAGACATGAACCAGTCTTTTATCTCGGCCGGGGGAGTGCTTTCATCTCAGTCGGGCTGAAGGGCTGATGCAGGGTGTGTCCAGTAGCCGATCTCATCGCGTTCCACCGGAACAGGGCCAATGGGCAGGTAAAGCAATTCTGCCAGCCGGCGGGATAAGACAGAATCGATGCAGCAGGATAAAGCCATCAGATCGAGCGCATCCATCTGCTGTATACGTCGTGATTCTGAGAGTTTACACGTTAGAGTCGATTGCAAATCAACAAGTTCTACCGCTTTGATTTGATTAACTGCATTGTCGAGGGTCAGGCTGGGCACTAATTTTTCTGCACCAGTAGACAAGAGTAATTGCTGATCTGGCATCAGGTTCGGCGCTACATCCGCCAGCATGTTCATTATCTCGCTGACAATGCCGGATTGCTTCATTGAATGCTGGTGGATAAGTTCGCTCTCTGCGGTCAGGCTGATCATTTGCTTATGTTGTATATCCGACAGTTCGTGTTGTAGTTGCCATCGTGACAATATTTCTTTAAGAACCGGGCCCGCTTCGCTGTAACCAGCCAGTTTCGTCGCCGTTTCGATAATCTCGGCGTCAGTTTTGTGTTTTAGACTCATAATTCCTCTTATGCTGCGTTGGTTTTGGGCCAGTTTTCTGCCTGCCAGTCTTTGACGACGTTTATGCAGGCGGCATGAACCTGACGTGCGGTCGCAATACCGAAACCTTTAACCAGACTGGAGAGTTCTTCGGGGGTATGACTGACGACAGTCCACAGAGTGTAGAGGCCGGAGGCGTTGAGAAGATCAAGCCACTTGTCCTGCAGGGGAAGGTTGCTAAGTGGAGTCGCCATAGCCCACTCGGTACGCTGAACCAGGTGAGGGTGAGTATCGCCAAGCAGCTCTATGATCCGTCGGTTCAACGCAATCCCCAGAGCAGAGGGCCAGGCTGATTTGAACTGGTCAAGAATTGGATAGCGCGCACGACACCACTGCGTAACAGATACCAGAACTGATATGCCGGAGTTGCTCCGAATTTCGATATGCCAGTCAATATCCTGAAGCAGGTCAATATGCAGATCACGATCTGAGGATCCCAGAGTTAGGCGCCAGCCAAAGGTGTAGAAGTAGAACTGAAGGCCGCTATCGTTGGCTGCCGGGTACCAGACAGGTTCAACGTCACCGTCAATACGCTGTAATCGGGTGCGCAGATCTTCATTTTCAAGACTAAGTTCTGCGTTTTGTTGAATAGCGAACGCCAGATTGGTTTTCGTCGTGGCTAGTTCTCCGCGGATCTTCCGCATCTCTTGTTTTTGCTGGTCGAGAAGCGTGGTTTTACTGGCGATGGTTTCTTTGAGGCTGACTATCTGCGTTTTCTGGCGTTCCGGGTTCATCGACTTGAGCTGGTCATTCTCAGTCTTCAGTTGTCGCTTATCACCCTGCAGAACAGAAATCTGTGCTTTTGCGATTTCCTCTGCGGCCCGCGCTTCTTTTGTTGTTAACTCCATATCAGCCAGCTTCTCAGCGAATCCTGCTGCCTGAAGTCCCAGCGTGGTGTTTCGGTCATCCAGTGCTTCGCATTGCTCAACGACAGCGTTGAATTCGTCAACCTGTTGGTTGTATTGCTCGATAACCAGCACTTCTAACTGGTCAGTCAATGCGAGGGCACTTTCGACAGATGCCCGGGGAATGCCGACAGTCTGTTCGACGGCCAGCTCGAGCTGGGAGCGAACAGGGCGCAATGAGGTTGCCAAAACTGTTGCCACCGTAGAGTCAGAAATAGTGGTCATTCTGACACCTCCTGGCTTCGACGCTGGCAGATTTCAGCACGAACGTAACGATAATGTTTATTTGTTTCTGAGCAGGGGTATTCAGTCGATTTCAGCCAGAATGCCTGTGCTGTTTTGTAGTTCCCGCGCTGTTCTTCGCTGGCGGCGCGCTCGGTGATCATCCTGCCTTGCTCTTTCATCTTTTGAGCCAGTGTTTTCATAGGTGCTAACCTTTGTGTTCTCGAAATAACAGGTAATGACGCGGCTGTAGCCGATAACGAATAACAGCCGGTCAGTTGTGCGCAGATACCGGTATCCGCGCCGTCGCTGCAATCCCAGTTTTCGCAGCCTTGCCTTGGTCAGAGGTTTTGCCTGCAGAAGATCGTCGATGATGAAACAGGGAAGGGATTGCCGCCGTTCGGTGTAACGCCGTATGGCGTGGTCAGTAATGCTGTTAACCATCGCCAGACGTGGGATGGTAATGTCAGTCATTAGCGGGATTTAAACTCCGTAATGGCCTTAATAAGGCGGATTTGCCAGAGACAGTCGTTAAGGGGCATGTGTATGCCGGCAGAAAGCTGTTTCAGCGAAGAGGCAACAAATCCGTTGCGTTCAGCATCATTAAGCAGTGACTGGACATCATTCACATTACGACGAAACCAGGGCACCTGAACGTCAGCATGCCGGAAAGCATTTTCCCACTGCGGAATATCGAAGCGCGCTGGCTTTGCCCAGATATGCACTGACTGATGTAAATCACTGAGGCCCGGCGTCTCGTCTTCCTGCCAGGTACGGCGGCAGGAATCAATCA
>OBXF01001002.1_pt1 | contig 17295 bp, 19 predicted proteins | sample 1495371 | NCBI WGS metagenome assembly OBXF01 (sample SAMEA2580143, study PRJEB22360) | human gut metagenome | biome: human gut; feature: human-associated habitat; material: faeces | place: Denmark | collected 2008/2010 | reverse complement strand
CAAAAAACTGTGCTGAAGGATAATTTGCCCATGAATTCCAGGGTTTAGTCACGCCAACATAGTGAATTAGAACAGTATCAGGTGTAATATATTCTTTATATTTCGCAAGATCTCTGCTTTTTAATTCTTGCTTAATTCCATAGATAGCATTGAACCTTCGCTCCAGAAAAAGTACTTTTTTAAAGAAAAGAATATTCAAGACATCCTGATCCGGGAATGAAAGTTTATTATTTTTGTCTAATAAGATATCAAAAGCTGCATTGATAAAATTCTGCTCTTTCCACTTTTTTAGGTTTGCAAATATGACACCTGAATTGAAATAATCTTTATTTATCTCAATATCTCTGGCAGGGCTATCATCCACATCGGTAATTACCGCTGCAACATATTCTCCAAGATCAATCTGCGTGAGTTCAAAAAGTGAACCTTTACACATTACATCCGCATCAATGTATAAAAGTGAATCAATTTTCTCACCAAGATATTCAAAGGCAATAAACCTGAAGTACATTGCGTGTGACCAGGCGTGACCACTTGGCAAAACTTTTAACCCATTAGCATCCATAACATAAATTGAGATGTTTGTGGAAAATTGCTCTGCTAATTTAGCTATCCGCTGCTGGTAATCAGCATCAATGTAGTCAGTAAAAAGATGAAAATGGATATTTAAATCTTTATTATTCAATAGTACCGATGTCATCGAAATTGCAGCACCAAACATAAAATTCCTGTCAACACCCCAGGCGATGTTAAGTTGTATTTTCTGTTCGGTCGGCGCTTGATTAAACTCAAGTATCTTTTTTATAGACTGATGACAATCAAAGTTCATTCGCTACACCTATTTAATCGATTATCAATAAGTTACTGTTTCTATATTCAATATGCTTTTGAATTGTGTAACTTATTTTTTATATACATTACATGACTAAGTACCGAGCGAATATATTTACGCTGCACTCTTTCATGCCGTGACTTACGTTTATACAACTTTGCCGTATTTGCATTTAACAAGGCTTGTTCCGCCCATGCGGATTTTTTATATGCTTCGATGAAGTATTTAGCTACCGGATATTTAGCCCATGTATGCCATGGTTTAGTGACACCGACGTAATGTATTAAAACAGTATCCTCAGTAATATAATCCTGGTATATTTTATCGTTTTTATTTTTTAGTTCCTGATCTACACCATAAATGCAGTTAAAATCTCGTCTCAGGAAAATCACATTACCAACGAACAATATATTTAGGACATCTTGGTCAAAATACAGAAGTTCCTTTTGGCGTTTATCTAAGATAGAAAAAGCCTTCGTCAATAACTGCTGCTCACGCCAAACTTCCAGATTCGCAAACACCACTCCGGAGTTAAAGTACCCATTACTCAGTTCAGGAATACCGAGCCTATTGCCGGACTTAGTACGTACTTCATCAATATCATTGATAACAGCGGCATATTCTCCACAGAAATTAATCTCGGTAAGCTCGCGAAGAGAGCCTTTGCAAATAACATCTGCATCAAGATACAGTACGGAGCTTAACTCTGTGCTTAAATATTCAAATGCGAAATAACGATAGTACATTGCATAAGTCCATGCTTTTGTACTCGGCAGTTCACGAAACGCCGCGTTATCGAACACAAGAACCGTCACAGTCGTACTATACATTTGGGTCAGGCGTTTTACACTCTTCAGATAATCGTCATCTATATAGTCTGTTACTATATAAAAGTGAATATCAATATCAGGGTTATTCACTAATACTGAGGTCATTGAAATACCAGAGCCAAATAAAAAATTACGGTCGACACCATACGCAACACTTAATTTTTTACTCTTCTCATGCGTAGAGCTGTCTATGACGTGTTTTTGGATAACTAGCTTTTGGAAATCAATGTTCATAGTAAAATGGCCTCAAACTTTATCTGTGATTTATAGCGCTTTTCTTATTGTTCTTTGTCTTATTTTTTGCGCTTTTGTGACAGCCTGTTCAAACAACCTGACTTCCTGACGAAAGATTTCACGTAGTGGCTTCGAAAAATAGACACGTAAAAAACGGTAGATATCTCTGGACGTCAACCCGATCTCAAGTGAAGAGAAATAGAGTCCAATCAGATCCTTATCCCGCCAGCGGCGTGGCACATGCTGACGAATTTGTGCACGATGCAAATCGATTACGGAGAGTTTGATATCCGCAATATTTTCTGGCATCGGTTGTTGGAGTAAAAAATGGCAAATATAGCAATCCCGATGATTTACTCCCCCCCGATGCATTTTACCCACCATTTCTGCCACGCGGGTAATAATGGTCCGTTTTAATACAAAATCAGGGGGCTCAACTTTCCACCTTGCACAAAAATCTTCAAGGCTGATAGCAGGAGAGAGATCTTCAGTGATGATAAATGAGGTGCGCTCTAACGGATTCAGTCCTTTCTGCCCAAATGCCACGCCGGTCATGGTGTCAACATTCAGTTCTTGCAAGCGATGTATCGCCAGCCACTCACGGTCTGCGCCAAGTACAGGCATACGTAAAGATATAAGATTCTTCACCACTTCTTTAAGCGTGGTTCCATGATGATATTTAAGAAAATAACCCTTACCCATCATCTCAAAACGTAGGGTACGTCGTGTTTCCAGGGCGCGAAAAACCTCACCGTCCAGCTTAGCGACTTCAGTAAACGGGTCTTTTCCTTGCCACTGCGTGGCAAATGGTTCTTTTAATTCAATCATTCTTAGGACCTAAAATGATATCTGCAGCTTTATCTGCCAGGCTGTAGAGATCTTTTGTATCAGCAAAATGCCGTGCGTTCCCGGCCCAACGACTTCTCTGCTCATTATTTTGCAGCGCATCGAAAAGTGCTGTATTCAGATTTTCCTGCTCAAAAGGTTCAGGAATCACCACCCCACATTGGGCGGCGTTGATATAACCCGCATAGCCGCAAACTTCGGTAGTTAATACCGGCAGCCCGGCAACTACAGCTTCTAGCAAGACAATACCGGCGGCTTCCTGTACAGCTGGGTGAAGTAATAAATCAGCAGCAGACATCAATTCTGCTACATCGTCCCGCCCCGAGAAGAACTGCACTTGTTCTTCAACCCCCAATTGACGAGCCTGAGCGCGATAGCGATCGGCCTTATCCTGACCAACAACCATCAATCGTGTGCGGTGGCGAATGACATCAGGCAAAGAAGCCAACGCCTGTAATGTTCTTGGCACGCCTTTGCGTTTGAAATCGGAACCTACCTGTAAGAGCAAGAACTGATCGAGACCAATACCATTTTTTTCTCTAACAATCAGCCGGCTGTTTTCAGGTTGCTGGCTGTACTTTCTGTCAGGGTAGATTCCTGGAGGCAGAATACGAAAGCGCTGGCTCTCAGTTTGGTAATGATGCTTGAAGTCACCAATTTGTTTATCGGTTAACATCAAAAGCGTAGTGCCGACACCCTGCTGAAATACGGCTTTTTCAAATGCAGAGTAGTGTCGGTACCTGCGCGTCAATTTGTAGAAAAAGCCTTTCTCGCGGGCAACCTTTTCCGCATAACAAACGTCCGCAGCGTAATACACATCCAGGCCAGGCATTTTATTAAAACCAACGACACGATCGACGGGATGTTGAGTTAAATAATTCTGAACCCACTGATAATATTGCTCGTTTTTCCCATGATTCGTTCTGGATGTAACGGGGACGAGTATAATCTCCAGCCCTTCCGGACGCTCGCCCTGCCATGACTGGGTAAATACCTGAACATGATGCCCACGAGAAGCAACCGTCAGCGCTACCCGCAAGAAATCACGCTGTAACCCACCATAGGGAAAATACTTGTACAAACAAAAAGCAATATTCATGCATTAATATCCGCATCGCGTCGCCAGGCATATCAGGTTTGAAGCATCAGAATCGTGTAATCCTTGCCTAAAGCATCCAAAGATGACTTTCTGTGCTTTCGAAACGTTTCTGCCCGCTAGCTACCTGAAATTGCGCAGTAGTATATCATTTATTATCAAGCATTCCGAAATGAATATTTTTTAAACAAAAAACGAAATAAACCATTAAAAACATACAGATAAATAAGACACCAGTTCATCAGGAAACGCACACCGCACAAGAGGTTAAGACATATAAATGCGGCCATGTGCATTTTTGAAATAGCCATCAGCGAAATCAGTTCCCCACCAATTCCATCGTTTTGATACAACCTGGATAAAAATGATGGTAAAGCCATAGTTAAATACATAGAATCCCCAGCACATTCATAAGTCAGTTACCATTATGCTCGAATTGCTTTACACCGCCCTTTTCTACCTTATTCAGCCTTTGATCTGGATACGGCTTTGGGTGCGCGGACGTAAGGCTCCGGCCTACCGTAAACGCTGGGGCGAACGCTACGGCTTTTATCGCCGCCCGCTAAAACCCGGCGGGATCATGCTTCATTCGGTTTCTGTGGGCGAAACGCTGGCTGCAATCCCATTAGTTCGCGCTCTGCGTCACCGTTATCCCGACTTGCCGATCACGGTCACCACCATGACGCCAACCGGTTCCGAGCGCGTACAATCTGCTTTTGGCACTGATGTTCAGCATATTTATCTGCCTTACGATTTACCGGATGCCCTGAACCGTTTTCTGAATAAAGTTGACCCCAAACTGGTGTTAATTATGGAAACCGAGCTGTGGCCAAATCTGATCGCGGCACTCCATAGGCGTCACATTCCTCTGGTCATTGCCAACGCACGTCTTTCTGCTCGTTCAGCCGCTGGCTATGCGAAATTAGGTAAATTTGTTGGCAGACTACTGCGTCGAATTACGTTAATTGCCGCACAAAACGAAGAAGATGGCGCACGTTTTATTACGCTTGGCGCCAGAAGCAATCAGGTCACCGTTACTGGCAGCCTTAAGTTTGATATATCCGTCACGCCACAACTGGCTGCAAAAGCGGTGACATTACGTCGTCAATGGGCTCCTCACCGCCCGGTATGGATTGCAACCAGCACCCACGACGGCGAAGAAAGCATCATCATTGCCGCCCATCAGGCGTTATTAAATCAGTTCCCGAATCTTTTACTAATCCTGGTTCCCAGACATCCTGAACGGTTCCCGGATGCAATTAACCTCGTACGCCAGGCTGGGCTAAGCTATACCACTCGTTCTTCGGGTGAAGTTCCGTCCTCAGGCACTCAGGTTGTGATCGGTGATACCATGGGTGAGCTGATGTTGCTGTATGGCATTGCCGACCTTGCTTTTGTCGGCGGTTCACTGGTTGAACGTGGTGGGCACAACCCACTGGAAGCCGCAGCACATGCTATTCCAGTGCTGATGGGACCACATACGTTTAATTTTAAAGATATTTGCGCCCGCCTCGAACAGGCAAGCGGATTGATCACCGTCACCGACGCACCTACGCTGGTAAAAGAAGTATCTTCTTTACTGACCGATGCAGATTATCGTAATTTTTATGGCCGTCACGCAGTTGAAGTTCTGTATCAAAATCAGGGCGCGTTACAGCGTCTGCTGCAGCTGCTGGAACCTTATCTGCCACCCAAAACGCATTGAGGCAAGCCATGCAAAAACGGGCGATTTATCCAGGAACCTTTGATCCCATAACTAACGGCCATCTTGATATCGTGACGCGTGCGACCAGCATGTTCGATCACGTGATCCTGGCGATTGCCGCAAGTCCCAGTAAAAAACCGATGTTTACCCTTGAAGAGCGCGTCGAGCTGGCGCAACAGGCAACGGCGCATCTCGGCAATGTGGAAGTTCTGGGATTCAGCGACTTAATGGCAAATTTTGCCCGTGATAATCAGGCTAACATTCTGATCCGAGGCCTACGCGCGGTAGCAGATTTTGAGTATGAAATGCAGCTGGCGCACATGAACCGCCACCTAATGCCGCAACTGGAAAGCGTCTTTCTGATGCCGTCTAAAGAGTGGTCATTTATCTCATCGTCACTGGTGAAAGAAGTCGCCCGCCATCAGGGTGATGTGACGCACTTTCTGCCGGAAAACGTCCATCAGGCGTTAATGAGTAAGTTGAAGTAATGTGCCTGGCCGGATGCTGCATCCGGCCAGCAATGAAACTATTTCTGACAGCGACGGCAATAGAACGTTGTACGCTGGGCGTGTTTTGTCGCAACAATCGGTGCGCCACATGCGCGGCAAGGTTCACCTTCTCTCCCATAGACCTGCAGCTCCTGGGCAAAATAGCCCGGCTTACCGTCACTTTGCAGAAAGTCCTTCAGCGTCGTCCCGCCCTGCTCGATAGAACGCAGCAAAACCGCCTTGATAACGCGTACCAGCAGTTCACACTCATCTTTCGACAGCGATGATGCCAGACGGTCAGGATGGATACCAGCCGCAAACAGCGACTCGCTGGCATAGATGTTTCCCACCCCCACCACCAGCTTGTTATCCATCAGCCAGGGTTTAATCGCCGTTTTCTTCTTTGCACATTTCTGCTGTAGATAACCGGCGTTGAAATCGTCACTCAGCGGCTCAGGGCCAAGATGGGCGAGGACATTATGTCCATCCAGCTCTTTAGTCCACAGCCAGGCACCAAAGCGACGGGGGTCGGTATAACGCAGAACTTTGCCATTACTCATCACTAAGTCAACGTGGTCGTGCTTATCTGCCGGAAGCTCTTCAGGAAGGATACGCAAACTACCCGACATCCCCAGATGAATGATTACCCAGCCATCCGGCAGCTCCAGAAGCAGGTATTTTGCGCGCCGCTGTACGCTCAGGACAGGTTTATCGCTCAGGCGATAGATTTCCTCTGATACCGGCCAACGCAAACGACCGTTACGCACAGTCGCGTGCATAATCGTTGCCCCCACCAGATGCGGCTCAATCCCACGGCGACTGGTTTCGACTTCAGGTAATTCAGGCATAGTATCTCCGGCGGTGTATCAGGTCTCATTAATATGGGGACGGCCAGAAAACAAAAAACCCCGCCGAGGCGAGGTTTTTTGCTACATCGAAACTAAAATTATTTGATTTTAGCTTCTTTGTACAGTACGTGCTGGCGTACAACTGGATCGAATTTTTTCAGTTCCAGTTTTTCCGGCTTAGTACGTTTGTTCTTCGTAGTGGTATAGAAATGACCAGTACCAGCAGAAGAAACCAGCTTGATTTTCTCACGAATACCTTTAGCCATGATTTATTTCCTCTTAGTACTTAGTACTTTTCGCCACGGGCACGCAGTTCAGACAGAACTGTTTCGATGCCTTTCTTATCAATTACACGCATACCTTTAGCAGATACACGCAGGGTGACAAAACGCTTCTCGCTCTCAACCCAGAAACGGTGAGAGTGCAGGTTCGGCAGGAAACGGCGTTTAGTCGCGTTCAGTGCGTGGGAACGGTTGTTACCGGTCACCGGACGCTTGCCAGTAACTTGGCAGACTCGGGACATGTCTATTCTCCAAAAATCAAATTAGCTCGAGCTTCGTATGGGGTATCGGCGCCTCGTCAGGCTTTACAGCCCGGTCATCGCATAGTTCTAAGTGAACTCTCGATTGCCAGGCCCAAATGCCAAACCCGAGATTCTCAAAGGTGGCGTAGTATACGCTGACCCGGCGTTATGCTCAAGTCCCGAACAGACAAAGATCCCGATGGATCGCGTAAAGTGCGTTAAATCCAACCGCGTTCCGCAAAAGAAACGTACTCTCCGCGCCCAATGACCAGATGATCAAGCACCCGGATATCCATGAACTGACAGCATTTCACAACACGCTCGGTGATGAGTTTATCTGCTTTACTCGGCTCTGCACACCCCGAAGGGTGATTATGCGCAAGGATCACGGCGGAAGCATTCATTTTTATCGCTTCGCGGACAATTTCTCGCGGATGTACCTCGACGTGGCTTAGTGTCCCGGAAAAAAGTTTGCTGTGTTTAATCACTTGATGTTGAGAATCCATAAAGATCACCAGAAAGATCTCGCGTTCCTCTTGCGAGAGCTGGCTTTGCAGAAATTCACGCGCCATTTCCGGGCTAAGTAGAGCACGCTCCTCTATTACTCGCACGTTGTAGTAGCGTCTTGCCAGCTCCGCAATACCCTTCAACTGTGCATACTTCGCGATACCGATTCCCGGAACATAGCTAAAATCCATGTAATCAGCAGACAACAAGCCATACAACGACTCAAAATGCTGAAGCATCTCTTTCGCCAGCGTAAGCACATCTTTACCCTGAATGCCGGTACGTAAAAAAAGCGCCAGTAACTCAACATCGGTCAGCGAACTGGCCCCCTGTGCCAACAGCTTTTCCCTGGGCATCATACTTCCTGTATTGTCCATACTTTTCCCTCCTTTCGCGTCCGCATAGTGGCATAACACCGACGGTGAATCGACGCGCTGTTTTCACTTCTTCGTAGTGCCTCGCAAAGTAGAAGACGGTCAAAAGCACGACAAATTGCGGATTGTGATAAAATATCTGCCTTCTGGTGAAACCCAACAGGAAAGATCATGATGAGCCTGGCCGGTAAAAAAATCGTACTTGGCGTCAGTGGCGGTATTGCTGCGTACAAGACCCCTGAGCTGGTGCGTCGTTTACGGGAACGCGGCGCTGACGTCCGCGTGGCGATGACCGAAGCGGCAAAAGCATTTATTACTCCCCTGAGTTTACAGGCGGTTTCAGGTTATCCCGTTTCCGACAGCCTGCTTGATCCCGCAGCCGAAGCTGCGATGGGCCACATTGAGCTGGGAAAATGGGCCGATTTGGTCATCCTGGCGCCCGCTACAGCAGATCTGATTGCTCGTGTCGCCGCAGGTATGGCCAACGACCTGGTGTCAACGATTTGTCTGGCAACGCCTGCTTCTGTTGCTGTACTGCCAGCCATGAACCAGCAGATGTATCGCGCTGCCGCGACCCAGCACAATCTGAGTATTCTTGCCTCACGCGGTTTGCTCATTTGGGGCCCGGACAGCGGTAGCCAGGCATGTGGCGATGTCGGTCCTGGACGTATGCTGGATCCGTTAACGATTGCGGATATGGCGGCAGAACATTTTTCGCCTGTCAACGATCTGCAACATCTCAACATCATGATTACGGCGGGTCCGACGCGTGAACCGCTTGATCCCGTGCGTTATATTTCCAACCATAGCTCCGGGAAGATGGGATTTGCTATCGCGGCCGCTGCAGCAAAGCGCGGGGCAAACGTCACACTGGTATCGGGTCCGGTTTCGTTATCCACACCACCATTTGTTCAGCGGGTTGATGTGATGACCGCGTTGGAAAATGGAAGCCGCTGTGCAGTCTGCAGTGCAACAACAGCATATTTTTATCGGCTGCGCTGCAGTCGCTGATTATCGCGCTGAAACTGTCGCCCACGAAAAAATAAAAAAACAAGCGACGCAGGGTGATGAATTAACAGTAAAAATGGTCAAAAACCCGGACATTATCGCCGGTGTTGCCGCACTGGATGCTAACCGTCCTTTTGTCGTTGGGTTTGCCGCCGAAACAAATAATGTGGAAGAATATGCCCGGCAAAAACGCATCCGCAAAAACCTTGATGTGATCTGTGCGAACGACGTTTCGCTGTCAACTCAAGGGTTTAACAGCGATAGCAACGCATTACACCTTTTTTGGCAGGATGGAGACAAAGTCTTACCGCTTGAGCGTAAAGAACTCCTGGGCCAATTATTACTCGACGAGATCGTGACCCGTTATGATGAAAAAAATCGACGTTAAGATTCTGGACCCGCGCGTTGGGCAACAATTTCCGCTCCCGACGTACGCCACTTCTGGTTCTGCCGGACTTGACCTGCGTGCTTGTCTTGATGACGCCGTAGAACTGGCACCGGGCGCAACAACGCTGGTGCCAACCGGGTTAGCTATCCACATTGCCGATCCTTCTCTGGCAGCGGTGATGCTCCCGCGCTCCGGATTGGGCCATAAGCACGGTATCGTGCTGGGCAATCTGGTTGGTTTGATTGATTCCGACTACCAGGGCCAACTGATGGTGTCCATCTGGAACCGTGGTCAGGACAGCTTCACTATTGAGCCGGGCGAACGTATCGCGCAGATGGTATTTGTACCGGTCGTGCAGGCTGAATTTAATCTGGTGGAAGAGTTTGAAGCCACCGATCGTGGCGAAGGTGGCTTCGGCCATTCCGGGCGCAAGTAACCCGCAGAAAAGTATCCCATAGCGTAATAACGCAATAACACACCGCAAACAACAGTTTGCGGTCGCTGTGTGGATGCCTGCCTGGCAAGAGCTTATTTTCAGGGGTATTTTGTAACATGGTAGAAAAGCAAACTGCGAAAAGGAATCGTCGCGAAGAAATACTTCAGTCTCTGGCACTGATGCTTGAGTCCAGCGATGGTAGCCAACGCATCACCACAGCAAAGCTGGCAGCCTCAGTTGGCGTATCCGAAGCGGCATTGTATCGCCATTTCCCCAGCAAGACCCGTATGTTCGATAGCCTGATTGAGTTTATCGAAGATAGTCTGATTACGCGTATCAATCTGATTTTGAAAGATGAAAAGGACACCAGCGCGCGTCTGCGTCTGATCGTTCTGCTGATTTTAGGGTTTGGTGAGCGTAATCCGGGCCTGACGCGAATTCTGACCGGACACGCGTTGATGTTCGAGCAAGACCGTCTGCAAGGTCGCATTAACCAACTTTTTGAGCGCATTGAAGCGCAGTTGCGCCAGGTTCTGCGAGAAAAAAGAATGCGTGAAGGTGAAGGCTACACCGTGGATGAAACGCTTCTGGCCAGCCAGTTACTGGCTTTCTGCGAAGGTATGCTATCCCGGTTTGTACGTAGCGAATTTAAATACCGCCCAACGGATGATTTTGACACCCGCTGGCCGTTGGTTGCCGCTCAATTGCAGTAGCGGTTTCGTCTTGTCCGGCCTACGTAAAACGTAGGCCCGGTAAGTGCGTGGGCCGGATCAGCGCAGCGCTATCCGGCAGTCCTTATACACCGTATGCTTCGCGATAGGCTCGTACTGCCGCCAGGTGCTCCGCCATCTCCGGTTTCTCTTCCAGATACGCAATCAGGTCTTTCAGGGTGATAATAGAGATCACTTTGCAACCGTAATCACGTTCCACTTCCTGAATAGCGGAAATCTCGCCGCGACCGCGTTCCTGACGATCGAGAGAAATCAGTACCCCCGCCAGAGTGGCGCCATTCGCCTGGATAATTTCCATCGACTCACGAATCGCCGTACCTGCGGTGATAACATCATCCACCAGCATCACGCGCCCCTCAAGTGCACTACCGACCAGATTGCCACCTTCACCGTGGGTCTTTGCCTCTTTACGGTTAAAGCAGTACGACAAATCTTTATCGTGGTGTTCAGCCAGCGCAACGGCCGTTGTGGTCGCAATCGGAATACCTTTGTACGCTGGGCCAAACAGCAAATCGAACTCAATACCGGAATCCACCAGCGCTTCGGCGTAAAAACGGCCTAACAGAGCCAGGTCGCGCCCGGTATTAAACAGTCCGGCGTTGAAGAAATAGGGGCTTTTACGCCCGGATTTCAGCGTAAACTCGCCAAACTTTAGTACCTGCTTGCTAAGCGCAAACTCAATAAACTGGCGCTGATACGGTTTCATGGATTCGCTCCTCATCTCACTTTATTACAGACAAAAAAAAGGCGACTCATCAGTCGCCTTTAAAATCAATTTTCTAACGCCGCCTTCTGCGTCGCTACAATGGATTCGATTCCCCCTCGGGCCAACGCCAGTAGGGTGAGAAGTTCTTCATGGCTGAATGGCTCACCTTCCGCCGTGCCCTGAACCTCTATAATGCGACCGTCTTCAGTCATCACTACGTTCATATCGGTTTCTGCAGCAGAGTCTTCAACGTACTCGAGGTCGCAGAGCGCTTCACCGTTAACAATGCCCACGGAAACTGCGGCGACCATCCCTTTCATCGGGTTAGTTTTCAGTTTACCGCTCGCGACCAGCTTGTTAAGCGCATCCGCCAACGCAACGCATGCACCGGTAATTGATGCGGTGCGCGTACCGCCATCTGCCTGGATAACATCGCAGTCCAGCGTAATGGTGAACTCACCGAGCGTCTTCAGGTCAACGGCAGCGCGCAACGCGCGAGCGATCAGACGCTGGATTTCCATGGTACGACCACCCTGCTTACCTTTCGCCGCTTCACGGGCGTTACGGGTGTGTGTGGCGCGTGGCAGCATGCCATATTCTGCGGTGATCCAACCCTGGCCCTGACCTTTCAGAAAACGCGGTACGCCTTCATCAATAGAAGCGGTACATAGCACTTTGGTATCACCAAATTCGACCAGCACGGAGCCTTCAGCGTGTTTTGTATAATTACGGGTCAGGGTGACGGGACGCACCTGATTGGCACTACGACCTGCTGGACGCATGATAAAATCTCCGGCTTGAAACGAATGTGGCTGCGCATTATACGGACTTCCGACTGTTATTCCTATCCTGACAAGACGTGGATGGCTATAATCCTCCCATCTCATCTTTAAAAACAGGAACGTCTATGATCCGCAGCATGACCGCTTACGCCCGGCGTGAAATCAAGGGTGAATGGGGTAGCGCTACCTGGGAAATGCGCTCGGTAAACCAGCGTTATCTGGAAACTTATTTTCGCCTGCCGGAGCAGTTCCGTAGTCTCGAACCCGTAGTTCGCGAACGTATTCGCACACGTCTGACGCGCGGTAAAGTCGAATGTACGCTGCGTTTTGAGCCTGATGCCAGTGCACAGGGCGAGCTGATTCTGAATGAAAAACTCGCTAAACAGCTCGTTAGCGCTGCTAACTGGGTAAAAATGCAGAGTGATGAAGGTGAAATTAACCCGGTTGATATCCTGCGTTGGCCAGGCGTAATGGCAGCCCAGGAGCAAGATCTGGACGCCATTGCCGCCGAAATCCTCGCCGCGCTTGACGGTACGCTGGATGACTTTATCGTTGCGCGTGAAACCGAAGGACAGGCACTGAAGGCGTTGATCGAGCAGCGTCTGGAAGGCGTCAGCGCCGAAGTGACGAAGGTACGTGCGCATATGCCGGAAATCCTGCAATGGCAGCGCGAGCGTCTGGTAGCCAAACTGGAAGATGCTCAGGTGCAACTGGAAAATAATCGTCTTGAGCAAGAGCTGGTGCTGATGGCACAGCGTATCGACGTGGCTGAAGAACTGGATCGCCTGGAAGCTCACGTCAAAGAAACCTACAACATTCTGAAGAAAAAAGAGGCGGTTGGCCGTCGTCTGGACTTCATGATGCAGGAATTCAACCGTGAGTCGAATACTCTGGCATCGAAGTCTATCAATGCCGAAGTGACTAACTCCGCAATTGAACTGAAGGTATTGATCGAGCAAATGCGCGAGCAAATTCAGAATATCGAGTAAGTCACCATCTCACGTAGCCCGTCAATAAACGGCGGCGCTACGTGCTTTTCCCGACGCTATCAGTTCTCATCTATGCGACCAGACTTATATTTTCTCATCATTTATTGTCACCACTCATATCACAAAGCGCATGCCATAACGTGTTTACAACAATTTCGCATTAGCTGTAGTTATTAGAATCACTTCGCCTTAGAAAATCTCAATCGTGACAGTGCGCACAAATCGTTAACCTTAGCCCCCAGCAAATCAGGGGGAATACATGCTGTTACACGTTTTATACTTAATTGGTATTACTGTCGAAGCCATGACCGGTGCGCTTGCGGCTGGGCGTCGGCGTATGGATACATTTGGCGTCATTATCATTGCCACCGCGACAGCCATTGGCGGTGGTTCAGTACGCGATATTCTTCTCGGCCATTATCCGCTCGGCTGGGTAAAGCACCCTGAATACGTCATTATCGTAGCCACTGCCGCGGTACTGACCACAATTATTGCTCCCGTGATGCCCTATCTGCGCAAAATATTCCTCGTACTGGATGCGCTGGGCCTGGTGGTCTTTTCTATTATCGGGGCTCAGGTGGCACTGGATATGGGCCATGGACCGATTATCGCCGTGGTCGCTGCGGTCACTACCGGGGTTTTCGGCGGCGTATTACGCGATATGTTCTGCAAACGCATCCCGCTGGTGTTCCAGAAAGAACTGTATGCCGGCGTATCATTTGCCGCTGCCGTGCTGTACATCGTGCTGCAGCATTATGTCTCCAGTCATGATGTGGTGGTTATCTCTACCCTGCTCTTCGGCTTTACCGCCCGACTACTGGCGCTGCGCCTGAAGTTAGGTCTGCCAGTATTTTACTATCGCCATGAAGGCCATTAAGGCATAAATCCCGCGATCCGCTGAGCAGCTAACCAGTTGCTCAGCGCTGTGACCTCTCGATCCTCCAGCCACTGAATAACCTGCCGTGCCCGCTGCTCCCCCATGAAAGGAAGCTGCCGCCAGCTTTGTTCATCGCGTTCTTGCAATTGCTGCCACGAACCATCCCGGCTGGCATTCAGCGTTGCCTGTGTTAACGGTATTCCCATGGCAATCACCCAGCGCGTGAACGGAAGATCGCGTGACAGGTTGAATTGATGCCATAACTTCTCCCCTTTGCTTACACCAAATGTGGACTGTAGTTGTTCCTGAGTTAGCCCGAGCCAGGAAAAGATATGCTCAAAACGATACACCTGGTGGAGCTCCCGCCATCCCGCCTCGCCGATGCCCTCCAGCCCCAGCACCTCTTTGGCCCCCAGCCAGACCAGTCTGGCAACAAACTGTTCCTGGCACTCCGCTGTGGCATAAAAACAGGTTAATGAATTGAAGCGCCCCTCAGGTGGCACTGGCTTACTACGCTGGGTACTGCGCCAGACCACCTCATCTATACGGGGGATCCCTTGTCCGGCCAGGCTCACCAGAATCTGATCGCCAGGCGCGATATCCCATTCATTCCAGCGTCGAACGGAGCCAATATTGACGCGCTGTACGCGTTTATCATCCAGCATGACGGGAGTCAGCAATGCTACCACCGCAATTTTCCCGCTTTTACCAACGGAGAACTGAATACCGGTTACCTCAGATACCCTGGCCACGGGAGGATATTTCCACGCAGCCAGCCAGTCTCCCTGTCCGGGTAGCCAGTATCGCGCCTGCGGCTCTTTTCCTGTTCGCACGACCACGCCATCAGTGACAAAAGGTAATCCTGAAGTCCACCACTTTGCTCGCACTTGCTCTACGTCATCCGCACTCTTCACGGCCTTGGTAAAATGTTGTGTGAAACTGAACCCGGCAGCAGTGAGCTGCTCCAGTCTTTCAGACATGACCGCAGGACCATCGGGCCAGGCCCAGATAAAAATAGCCAGCGAGCCTAATAATTCCTGATTGCTCTGGCGCATCATCAATCCAGCAACCTTCGAGCGGGCGTTCATTCCCCCTCTCTGCTTCTGAATATGCCCCTCTTGCTGCAAAAAAATCTCACCCTGCAACGTACTGTTAGCGAGATTCCCCTTGGTGGAATGTGGTACGGAAGGGATCTGAAGAACCTTTTGCGTCCAGTCTTCGCCTTTCAGGCCATTACCACGGCTAATCGCCCGTACCAGATTGCCATTGCGATAGACTAACGTCACTGCCACGCCATCCACCTTCGGTTGCACCCAGAGATCGCTGCGCGCGTGCATCCATTGCTGTAGCGCTTGCTTATCGGCAAGTTTTCGAACACCCGTGTGGGGAATGGGGTGCGATACTGTGCCACCCATTGGTGGCGCAGACAGATCTGGTGGAACTTCATCACCAAAACAGCGCTGCCATTGAATTAGTTGCGCATTGAGCTGGTCATAAACGCCGTCATCTACGGCACTTTCACCCTGTTTCCAGTAACTGTCATTCCACTGTGTTATCTGCTGCTGTAGTCGTGAAATTTCCTCGTTTGCCCTGGCAGGTGACCAGACGGGGCATACCGCCCATGCGGGTAGATACCCCATTAGCAAAACCAGCCCTATGCCTTTCCATAATCCCATGTTACCTCCGCTGAGCACTGCATTTCCTGGCAGGTATAGCGCGAAATAATAGGGAAACAGAGCGGCAAAAAAGCATCCTGCGAGCACCGTTCCTGACATTTGCGCGTATTGCTGCAAATCATCGATAAAACAGGAAACTGATACGCAAAACGCAATAAACATGCGCAAAAAGTGTGACAAGGGCTACGTCACATAGCGGCTACGTGTATAATAAGCCCGTATGTAGGCTCTCTTTCGACAATCACATACATTAAGATACTCATGGCTCAAGGCACGCTTTATATTGTTTCTGCCCCCAGTGGCGCGGGTAAATCCAGCCTGATTCAGGCTTTATTAAAGACCCAACCGTTGTATGACACCCAGGTTTCTGTTTCGCACACCACGCGCGCACCGCGCCCGGGGGAAGTGCACGGTGAACACTATTTTTTTGTGAACCATGATGAATTCAGAACCATGATTGGCAGAGACGCGTTCCTGGAACACGCGGAGGTTTTCGGTAATTACTACGGCACCTCACGTGAAACCATTGAGCAAGTATTAGCATCCGGCGTAGACGTCTTTTTAGATATCGACTGGCAAGGTGCGCAGCAAATTCGTGAAAAAATGCCGCATGCGCGCAGTATTTTTATTTTGCCGCCATCTAAGATTGAGTTGGATCGCCGTCTGCGTGGCCGCGGTCAGGATAGCGAAGACGTGATCGCAAAACGTATGGCGCAAGCTGTTGCAGAAATGAGCCATTACGCCGAATATGATTATCTTATTGTGAACGATGATTTCGATACCGCCCTGGGCGATTTGAAAACCATCATTCGCGCCGAACGTCTGCGCATGAGCCGCCAAAAGCAGCGTCATGACGCTTTAATCAGCAAACTGTTGGCAGACTGAACCCACATTCAGTATCATGCCCAGTCATTTCTTCACCTGTGGAGCATTTTAAGTATGGCACGCGTAACTGTTCAGGACGCTGTAGAGAAAATTGGTAACCGTTTTGACCTGGTACTGGTCGCCGCGCGTCGCGCTCGTCAGATGCAGGTAGGCGGAAAGGATCCGCTCGTACCGGAAGAAAACGATAAAACTACCGTTATCGCGCTGCGCGAAATCGAAGAAGGTCTGATCAACAACCAGATCCTCGACGTGCGTGAGCGCCAGGAACAGCAAGAGCAGGAAGCCGCTGAATTACAAGCCGTTACCGCTATTGCTGAAGGTCGTCGTTAATCACAAAGCGGGTCGCCCTTGTATCTGTTTGAAAGCCTGAATCAACTGATTCAAAACTACCTGCCGGAAGACCAGATTAAGCGTCTTCGGCAGGCGTATCTCGTTGCACGTGACGCTCACGAGGGCCAGACACGTTCAAGCGGTGAACCCTATATCACGCACCCGGTAGCGGTAGCCTGTATTCTGGCCGAGATGAAACTCGAC
>OBXF01000995.1_pt1 | contig 17379 bp, 27 predicted proteins | sample 1495371 | NCBI WGS metagenome assembly OBXF01 (sample SAMEA2580143, study PRJEB22360) | human gut metagenome | biome: human gut; feature: human-associated habitat; material: faeces | place: Denmark | collected 2008/2010 | reverse complement strand
TATTCATTTGTATTATTAATTGTATTATTAATAGATGTACTATTATCTTTGACTTTTTGGTCAATAGGGTGATTGACGTTTTGATCAATAGGGTGATGATCTTTTTGAGGGTACCTATTGACATTTTCGTCAATAGGGTGATGGTTTATCCGTAGGTATCTATGAGTAATCTCTTTTGTACCATCTTTAAAAACTATCTCCCTCTTCAGATAACCAAATTTTATTAACTGACTGATCCACCTACTGACTGTTTCCTTGCTTACCCCATATAGATCAGCAAAGTAATCATTTGTTGCCCAACAGAACCCTCTTTCGTTACATAAAGCTGTTATTTCGCCATAAAGTAGCTTTGTATTAGCTTTTAACCGCTGATCATAACGAACGTTTGCTGGAATGATGGCAAAATATCCTCTGTGGCTTGTCACACTATCACTCCTTAAATGATTTTCTAAATAATTCTTCATCTGCATATTTTTGATCAAAACTGATAATTTGAGCGTTAGACATGATTCCAATTTTGATCAATGCTTCTCTGTCCAAATAAACTGGGGAAATCAAAAATTCGGTTATTAACTGGATTTCTCCAATCGTATGAGCGATATTGTGATGCACCCAGCATAGACTTGCAAAAGGGAACAGCCGGTGATCGACCTTGTTTCGTTTTCTCTTCCCCACCGCTTTTACATGATGAATTTGAGCATGTGGCTTCCCACATACACAACACCTGCGGTACTTGCAGCAAAAGTAAAAGAATTTTTCGTACTCGAGCAGATAGTCATAACGTTTGGGAAGCGGAATCCCTTCGCTTAGTACGTGTTCAATCAAGAATTCGATCCATCGGTTCATTTCAGTCATTGACGCTACAGCGTGGCTAAATTCGATCCCATGCCCTTCTTTGTACAGATCTTTCATCATCTGCTTCGCCTTGTGCAATGGTAATTCCTGGTGCTTTGCAATATCCTTGATCAATGCATGAGCCAAAGCATTCTGCTTGGCAGACTTCGGCTCATTATCGATCAATTTGACTTCCACTAGGTTCTCTTTTTCTCGAGCAAGTAATTTCAAAAATTCCGGATTGATCTCTTCTTCAAACTCAAGCATCAGGTGCTTATTTTCGTGATAAACAACCTTTCCAAGCATTATCCGCTCACATTGACGACTTCAATTCCTAATTTGACAATTGTTTTATTTAGCAAAAAGAATTTATCGTCGGTTCCTTTGAGTTTTAAAGTTACAACCTTTTCGGTCCTCGAAGTTTCTTTTTCTTCAATTGGAATTTCTTGGATTTCACCTGTTTCGAGATCAATTGGCACCAATGGAATATGCTTTTTTTGTTGGATTCCTTGAACGACTTCTTCTGCTTTAGTAAGACGAGCTTTTTGTTCTGCGACCACTTGGTCAATTTTCGACATGATGTCATCAACAGTAAGTCCCTGATCAAGGAGAATTACCCATGACACAGGATCTAAATGAGCTGCTTTCGCATATCCCTCTACGATTCGCTTATTGACGGCTGCTTGTTGCCGCTTCTCAACAATTCCGTTGATTGTTCCTGTGATTTCATCGATAATTGCTTTTTTCAGCTCTCCTTTAGTTGTGGTAAAAGCTCCTTTGTTGGTCCATTTATCAGGGATTTGAATATCTTTTTCATCAATTCCGACAACGGCGCACAATTCATTGAGTTTCATTCTTACTTTTTCAAGGCGTGCTTCTCGTTCCGTTGATTCGAATTGTTTGAGACTTTCGGAAATGCCCTCTTTGGCTTCTCCCATTTGATTGACATACCCTTTGATTTTCTTTTCAAAAGCTTCTAAGGGAGCAGAGTACTGGCTCTTTATTTCTTTACGCTTGGTTTCAAGAAGCTTGATTTTGTCTGTCAAAGATTTTTGTGCCTGTTTCGCACCTTCAATATCTCCCTCTGAAAAAACGAGGCTTTTGTAATGATTGACAGTATTAGTAACGAGTTCAGTTAACTCAGCTTCATTTTTGATTTCAATCGCACTTGGTTTGAAATCAATCTGAATTTTTGTATCTGATTTGATTAGTTCATTCATTTGCTATTTCCCCCAGGTAAAGTTTGTCGTTTGTGATCCCGAAGCTGGTTTTTCAGTCACTTTTGCCGCTGCTTCATTCTCCTTTAACTGCAATTCAGCTCTTTTGCCCATTGCTTTGACAGTGCCGATTACCCGCGCATACATGTCAGGGGTCACATCCTCTAATCGAGCAAAGGTGTTGACACCTAGAACATTTGCCTCGATTTCTTCATACGGCTTATTAGTCAATTCCGCAACTCCATTGGCATAAAACTTAAAGTAATCGAAAAAGACTTCTTGTTCGGACTTTTCTGGCGCTTCCTCGCCCTCGTTTAACGAATCTGGATCAATTCCATCATCCACTAGGTAAAGACCTTGTAGTGCATATTTACGAGCGTATGAAGATGCCGATCCAGTCACTTGGCTATCATCCATTTTGGGTTTCGAATCCGCTTCTCGAGCATATGCTTCCACTTTTAGCGAATCCGTTCCATCAGTTAGCGTTGCGGTAGCCTTGATATAAAAGCGACCATCCATAAAAATGGGCATATCCGTCAAAGTTAGCAAAAGCCCATGGTTTAGATTATGTGGCTTTACTGCTTTCAAAATATCTTCTGCGTTTCGGAAGTTGTATCCTCCGAAGTCGCTGTAATTACTTTTTGGAACCTTTAACTCCGCTTGGATTTTTATCAATTTCTGATTAAAAGTCAGTTCTAATTCACTCATAAAGGCACCGGCTTTCCTAGTTTTGATTTGCAGTACTCCAATAGGTCATCCTCGTAGATGAATTGATCATCAATGGAATAGACTAGGTCACCTTGATATAGAGGATTACCACGCCAATCAAATGCTATAGGGTCATTTTCCTCTGGTGGCAATTGTCTTGCCCCTAGACTGTCAAATTGATCCATGATACACTCTCCTTGAATACATTTTGTTTGTGACTCGATGCTTGGCGGCTGAGTCACTTTTTTTGTTTCATTCGTTCGATATGTTGTCTTGATTGGATCAAGGGTTTGTTGTGTCTGTACCATCGATCAGCAATGACTTTACCGATGCGCAAAGCTTCTGCTCTATTCATACCGTTTCACCCTTCGTTCGAAAATTGCTTCGTCATACAGCATTAGCCACCATATAGCCAAAACTGGGAAAGCAATTTTTAGCCACCCTGGTACATCTCCTGTAATCAACACCCCAACTGCGAATGTGGAAAGAATTAATGCTACACGTCTGAGCCAATACAGCTTTTTCATGCCCGATCCTCCATATCCAATTCTGTTTGAATCTGATTGATTCGTTCCTTCGTCACTGACGATGGCTGCCAATGATCGACGAACTCCAAAACCTTTTGAAAATCCTTGTCTTTGATACGACCTCGATTAGGAACGTTAAACAATTGTTTGATGCTAGATCCCAAATCCTGAAACAACATGCTTTTTGCGCCTTGTCCAAGATGTTGATCCTTGCAGATCTGATAGACTTTCTTTTGAACCGCTCGATCGATTGTTCCTTTGTCTTCAGTAGTGATCAGTTTATTTTCTTCAATGTCTACGAGTCGCCCATCAATCTCATCGATGCGTTTGCTCGCTTCTTCATTTGCAGCTAATGCCAACAAGGCAAGTCCTCGTGGTGTATCTGGAATCTGTGGCTGCTGTTTGATGTGATCTTCCATTTGGTTGAATGCTTCAATGTATTTAAGTTTGAAATCATCTGCTTTTCTACCAGTGAATCCAAATGCAATAAATGAAAAACCATCACGATTCATATAGTACATTTTATTTTTCTTTCCACTTTTATCTCGATAAGTACCTTCCGAAAACATCGTTTCGTACTGAGCCGGATTTTCGGCTGAGGTAATTTTGTTTTCAATAGCTTCAATAACATGCGTATGTCTTTTGTCGAAGCCTTCTGCTACCCGTAAACTAGTTGTTACTGCTTGCTGGTCTTTCATAATTACTAAATTTGTCATTTTTCAAATTCCTTTCTTTGGTATAATTTCCTTATCAGTCAATGGTCGGCTGAAGTAATGATCCAGTATACCTTTATAAATGTGTCTATAATTTATGATGGAACTTTTCATTTTATCACTCCCTTTGTTTTTGTCTTATGTGTATTTATCCGCAAAGCAGAAATAAAAGTGGACACTTTCTTTTAAACTTTTTTATTTTCCTTCAATTTTTCTTTTAAATTTTTCACTTTCACTCCTAATAATTTATTTGCCGATTAAGCCGATTCTGGTACTGTATTTCTTGGTATTGTTCCAAATCCTTTCGGGCCTTCTCGTATTGTCGCTCACTTAGCTGCCCTTTCTTCTCATGAATCAATAGCTGCAGGTCCCGGATTCTTTCTTTGATCAATCCGTTGATCAAAACTTCTTGTTCGCACGTATAAGCCATATTTACACCTCAAAATTTTCTATCAAAAATTGCTGCAAGGCTTCGCGACGTATCCGAATATCTTGTTTACTCCAAACTTGAATTTTCAATCCCTGATCAATCCAGCTATTCAACTTCGCATCACCGATCCCTAATACCTCTTTTACTGTTTCTTTATTGCTAAACGGCGGAAGTTCGATCGTTTTTGTTACCAACCTCATCCTCTTTTCGAACTCAGTTACTGCTATCTGGACAAATTGAGGAATGATCTGATTTTCAATGACATTATCAGGTATCCGTATATCCATTAATCCCCACACTCCTTCAATGCATTTAACGCATCTTCGATCGGTTTAATTTGCTTATCTGGCTTTCTTTTTCCAGTTAAGATGTCTGACATATACGGTCTAGAAATTCCGATAGTATCTGCTAACCATCCTTGAGATTTTCCGTATTTCGCCAACTGGATTTTGACCTTAAGAACAAAATCTTGAGACATAGATCTAACTCCTTTCAAAATTTATTGAGTGTAAGCTAATAAAATTAGCTAATTCCCGTTGACACTCATCCCATAGTTGTGTACTATATAAGCATAACGAAATAAGCCAAACACACTCTATTAAATCAACATTCTCAGTTTGCCGACGTCGAATTGTTTATTTTAATTAGGTGTCTTTCTTGTTACTCATTAGCTAATTAAATTAGCTTACGTGATAAGATTAACCCACAACTATTGGATTGTCAACAGATTTATCCTATTTTTGTGTACTTTTTTCGTTAAATAATTTCTGAAAGCGTGGAATGCTTGATATGACACTATTTGAACGGATTCAAAAACTAGCAAAACAAAGGGATAAAAATCTAAAAGAGATATCATTGGAGCTTGGTTACAGTAAAAACTATTTGTATACATTGCAAAAGCAAAGTCCAAAAGCCGAAAATTTACAAGTCATAGCCGACTATTTTCACGTCTCTACTGATTACTTATTAGGCCGTACTGATAATCCTAATAGTTCTAGTGCAACAACTTCTGATGATTTAGAAAAAATGCTCGACAATGCGATGTCCTTCAATGGTAAACCTTTAACGGAAAAAGATCGCGAAGCAATTCGAGCATATACGGAAGGTCGTCTTAGTTCAAAATGAGGTGAAAGTATGGAGTTAGTGAAGAAGGTGCTGCATGAACATGGGATTGATGTTGTGCCAATTGAGATGGAATCCGACGGCTGCTATATTAAAGAACTCAATAAGATTTTCATTAATAGCAGTCTGTCCCCCACGGATGCAAAGAAAGTAATTTATCACGAGGTTAAGCATGTCTTAGATCATAAAGAGTTTGCAGAACTATACAAAATATTTTATTTCCGCTCGAAAATGGAATATGAAGCCGATTGTCATATGATAAAGAATTTGCTTGATGAATTTATAGAACATAATCATTTAGATCCTGCTGACTTAAATATATTTTATTTTATCGAATATTTTGGTCTGGATACAAAGTGGGAACCGATGCTAAAAAAGTTTCTACTAGATAAAATCAATAACACACTTTGCGTGTGATTATTATTTTTCTTATAAAAAGAACATATATTCGCACTTAAGAAAGGAAGAAGGAATGTGATCAAACAGTATACGAAAAAAGATGGGAGTAAGTGGTGGTTGTTTAAAGCGTATTTAGGCATCGATCCTGGTACGGGTAAAAAACTTTACACTACTAGAAGAGGTTTCAAAACTCAAAAAGAAGCAAAAATCGCAAAAGCTAGACTGGAAACAGAGGCCCAAGATAACAAATATGCGCCCGAAAAAAACTACACTTTTATCGATATTCAAGAATTATGGTATGAGGAATATAAGCATACTGTTAGAGAAAGTACTCTTTCAAGGGTAAGCTTTCTGTTCAAAAAAAATATTTTTCCTTGCTTCGGTAAAAAGAAAATTTCATCTTTTACAGTAGCTTACTGTCAAAAAACGGTGAACAAATGGAAAGCTGAATATTCAACCTATAAAGCATTAAAAACATATACTACCGCTGTATTTGACTACGCAGTCAGAATGAATGTAATAGTATCTAATCCTATGAAAGATGTATATATAACGAAAGGAAATGCGAGGAAAAAAGAAGATAAAATCAAGTTTTATGAAGCTGAGGAGCTCAAAGAATTTCTAGAAGTGGCAAAGAAAGATAAGTTTCCACTCTCCTATCCGCTATTCCGATTACTAGCGTTCACTGGGATACGAAAAGGCGAAGCTTTAGCGTTAACTTGGCAAGATATCGATTTTGAAAATAAAATACTCACTATAAACAAAACGATTGCAAGAAACACTAAAAATGAATTAGTGACAAATCAGCCGAAAACGGAAACATCCAACAGAGAAATTTCTCTTGACGATACAACGATTGAAGTGCTAAAAAAGTGGCGACAAGATCAACGCAAATATCTCCTTACGCATGGCCATAACTCATTAAGACCTAACCAAATCATTTTCTCGTCCAAGAATAATAACTATCTGGATCCCCTAAGACCAAACAGTATCCAGAAACGCTTATGCAAAGAAAGTGGATTAAAAGATATAACTATCCATGGATTTCGACACACTCATTGCAGCCTACTATTTGAAGCTGGTTTATCTATTCAAGAAGTTCAATCTCGACTGGGCCATTCTGATATTCAAACAACAATGAACATTTATGCTCACGTCACAAAAAAACAAAAAGACTCCTCCGCCCAAAGGTTCGCGAATTATATAAATTTCTAAAAGTATGGTCAAAAGTATGGTCAAATAACAAAAAAAGCGCCAAATCCCTTCATACAAAAGGATTTGACACTAAGAAAAATTATTTAACTGTTACTGAAGCGCCAACTTCTTCTAAAGCTGCTTTCAATGCTTCAGCTTCGTCTTTAGAGATGCCTTCTTTAACTGCTGAAGGAGCTCCGTCAACGACTGCTTTCGCTTCTTTCAAGCCTAAGCCAGTTGCTTCACGAACTGCTTTGATAACTTTAACTTTTTGATCGCCAGCTGCAGTCAATTCTACAGTGAATTCAGTTTGTTCTTCAGCAGCACCAGCATCGCCAGCTCCACCAGCTACAGCTACAGGAGCTGCAGCAGATACGCCAAATTCTTCTTCGATAGCTTTAATTAAATCGTTTAATTCTAAGATTGTCGCGCCTTTTAGCTCTTCGACAATGTTTTCAATGTTCAATGCCATTTTGTTTTCCTCCATTTAAGTAAGTAGTTTAGTTTTTTAATACTGAAAAATCATGCGGCAATTATGCTGCATCTTCTTCTTTTTCTGCCACTGCTTTGACAGCGTAAGCCACGTTGCGGATAGGTGCTTGTAGCACAGATAGCAACATAGAAAGAAGTCCTTCGCGGTTTGGCAATTTCGCCAATGCAGTAATTTCTTCCAATGAAGAAACTTTGCCTTCGATGATACCGCCTTTGATTTCTAAAGCTTTTGCGTCTTTTGCGAAATCGTTAATGATTTTTGCAGGTGCAACAACGTCTTCGTTACTGAATGCTACGGCAGTAGGACCAGTGAATACTTCACCTAAACCTTCTAGACCAGCTTTTTCAGCAGCACGAGAAAGAATTGAGTTTTTGATAACTTTCATCTCAACGTTTGCATCACGCAATTGTTTACGTAAGCGAGTTACTTCATCAACAGTTAATCCACGGTAGTCAACAACGACTACAGATGCGGCTGCAGAGAATTTTTCACTCACTTCATCAACGATCGCGGATTTTTTAGCGATAGCTGCTTCACTCATTTATATTTCACCTCCTGATTTTGATGGAAGAGTTTCTTCGAAACGAACGGTTCCTTTGTCTAAAAAAAAGACAATAAAAAACTCTATGCCACCGTAGACATAGAGGGACTATTGAAGGTTCTCAATAAACGTCCTCGGTAGGAAATTAAGGCAAATGCCACCTACTGTCTTCGGTACAGTTAAACTTTTAACCTTGACTACCTTACCATAGATAAGGCAGTCAAGTCAATAAAAGTTTTAAATTTTTGTGTTAAATTAGAAAGAAGCTTGTTCTACATGGATCCCAGGTCCAAATGTTGTTGTAACTGAGATATTTTTCATGTATTGACCTTTTGCTGCTGAAGGTTTAGCTTTCAACAATGTTTCATGGATTGTTTTGAAGTTTTCGATTAATTTGTCATCTTCAAATGAAACTTTTCCGATTGGTACGTGGATGTTTCCAGCTTTGTCAACACGGTAAGTTACTTTACCAGCTTTAACTTCGTTAACTGCTTTTGTTACGTCCATTGTTACTGTACCAGTTTTAGGGTTAGGCATCAAACCTTTAGGGCCTAACACACGACCTAATTTACCAACAGTAGCCATCATGTCAGGCGTTGCAACAACAACGTCAAAATCGAACCAGCCACCTTGGATTTTTTGAACCATATCGTCGTCACCAACGAAATCAGCACCAGCTGCTTCTGCTTCTTTGGCTTTATCGCCTTTAGCAAAAACTAAAACTGTTTGTGTTTTACCAGTACCGTTTGGTAATACAACCGCGCCACGGATTTGTTGATCCGCTTTTTTAGGGTCTACGTTTAATTTGTAAGCAACTTCAACCGTTGCGTCGAATTTTGCAATATTTGTTTCTTTTGCCAAAGCTACTGCTTCTTCAACTGAATAAGCTTTTGTAGCATCAACTTTTTTCAATGCTTCTTGCATTTTTTTGCTTTTTTTAGCCATTTTGTTTCCTCCTTGATGTGGTTATAACGGTAGAACCTCCCACGTGTCCCATATTTTTCAATATGAAGCCGACTGAGAAGCTACTTCCTTAGGGCTGTAATTATTCTACAGTGATCCCCATGCTTCGTGCAGTTCCTTCAACCATGCGCATTGCTGCTTCAACGTCAGCTGCGTTTAGGTCTTCCATTTTCAATTCAGCGATTTCTTTTACTTGATCGCGTGAAACTTTTGCAACTTTTGTTTTGTTTGGTTCGCCTGAACCTTTTTCAACGTTTGCTGCTTTTTTCAACAATACTGCTGCTGGTGGTGTTTTTGTAACGAAAGTAAATGAGCGGTCTTCGTATACAGAGATCACTACTGGAATGATCAAACCTGCTTGATCAGCTGTACGAGCATTGAATTCTTTAGTGAATCCCATGATGTTGATACCCGCTTGACCTAGCGCAGGACCTACCGGTGGAGCTGGTGTTGCTTTACCTGCAGGAATTTGCAATTTAACGATTTTTTCTACTTTTTTTGCCACGAGACATACCTCCTTGAGTCCGTGATGTGGTTAATTGGAGATCCAAATTTCTCCTCCCACTTTGGTGATTCATGTGCACACACAAAAAACGTGTGACGAAAGCACACTGGAATATTATAGCATCTTTAAGGAATAATTCAAGGTTTTTCAGCTGATTTTTTTGAAAAAATACTCACCATCGCTTTTCGTCATTCCTTTGATAAAAAAATAAATAAAAATCCCTTGCTTTTGGTCTGCTTTTTTCATTCTCTCATTTTTTTATGCTACACTACTACTGGAATTCTTCCCTATTCGTTTACTACTATCGAGGTGAAAAAAATGGAACAATTAAAATACCGCAGTGTATTTGATATAATCGGTCCCATCATGGTGGGTCCCAGCAGTTCTCATACAGCCGGTGCGGCTCGGATCGGAAAAATCGTTCGCAGTATTTTTGGTGAACAGCCAGACAGTGTTGATATCCTTTTGTATGAATCGTTTGCCAAAACCTATCGCGGTCATGGAACCGATATTGCGTTAGTTGGCGGTCTTTTAGGCATGGAGCCAGATGATGCTCGCCTAGCAGACTCTTTAAAAATCGCTTATGAGAAAGGGATCGAAGTCCTATTCGTTCCTAAAAAAGAAAAAGCGGAACATCCAAATATGGTCAAGATGATTTTGACAAAAGGTAGCCACAAACTTTCTGTCACTGGTATCTCGATCGGTGGTGGTAATATTCAAATCTCAGAGCTTAACGGCTTCAAAATTTCTCTGACGCTGGGTACGCCAACTTATGTGATCGTTCATCAAGATGTTCCAGGAATGATTGCAAAAGTAACCAATTTACTATCAGAGGCTCAAATCAATATCGGTACGATGACCGTAACAAGAGAAGCTGTCGGTGATAAAGCAATCATGATCATCGAAGTCGATCAGCGCAATGATCAGCTGGCCCAACAAATCAAAGTTTTGCCGCACGTTTACAGCGCTGCGTATTTTGATTAAAGGAGAAAAGGCACATGTTCTATACAATAGAAGAATTAGTAACAGAGAGTAAAAATTATCCTTCCGTTGCAGAGATGATGATTGCGATCGAAGCAGAAAATACTGGCCGTAGTCGCGAACAGATCCTTGCAATCATGGAAAAGAATTTAGTTGTTATGGAACAATCAGTCGCTGAAGGTGTCGCTGGTGTAAAATCGGTGACGGGATTGACCGGCGGCGATGCGACACGCATGAACGACTACCTTGCTGCCGGTGATTTTTTAAGCGGAGAAACCATTCTACAAGCGGTCCAAAATGCCATTGCAGTCAACGAAGTCAATGCGAAAATGGGCTTGATCTGTGCAACACCGACTGCCGGTAGTGCGGGTGTTGTTTCTGGTGTCTTGATGGCCGTACGTGAACGTTTGGCACTGACTCGAGCGCAACAAGTCGACTTTTTGTTTACAGCTGGCGCCTTTGGTCTGGTAATTGCCAACAATGCCTCGATTTCTGGAGCCGAAGGCGGTTGTCAAGCGGAGATCGGTTCTGCTAGCGCAATGGCAGCAGCAGCTTTGGTTTGTGCAAAAGGTGGCACCCCTCACCAAGCGGCTCAAGCGGTGGCGATCACCCTCAAAAATATGATGGGCTTGATTTGTGACCCTGTCGCGGGCTTAGTCGAAGTCCCATGCGTGAAGCGCAATGCCCTGGGATCTTCCCAAGCCTTTATCTCTGCCGACATGGCACTGGCAGGAATCGAAAGTGTTATCCCACCTGATGAAGTGGTCTTAGCGATGTATCAAGTCGGTCGCCAAATGCCTAGCATTTTCAAGGAAACGGCTGAAGGCGGTATAGCCATGACACCGACTGCCCAACGCTTGCAGGCAGAAATCTTAGAAGCCAATCGTTGATTTTTTTTAGAAACGAACACGAATAAAAACCAACCAAGAACAACCAATCGTTGCTTGTTCTTGGTTGGTTTTCATTTTCCCATGATTTCCAGCGACGAAAAGACAAGCAATCCCCACTTGTTAAACAAGTAACAAACGACATTGGCGGTTTTTCTACTCCCACTCGCCTACTCTATAGTGTTTCTTTTGGGCAACGGGTTTTAATACCTTCACAGGCTCGGAAAATTTAGGTTTCCCTTCTGTTTGATCCATTGGGACCAATGGCTGCTCGCTTTCTTGTGCTTTCAAGTCCATTTGTGGTTTTTCTTCCTGGGTAGCTTGTGCCTGATCGGCTGATTTTTGCCAGAGCTGTTTGCTGAGATCCAATAAGGGAATGATCATCATGGCGACGAGCCCGCCAGAAAAACCATTGTTATACAGATTCAAACCTCCATGTAAGAAATCAATATTCAATACCATTGAGGCGTGGACAAAACCGACCACCAAGCCGCCTTTCCAGCCATAGGCATTCGTTACTGCACAGAGCATCATCGCAAAAATCGCTGACGTGACTGTAACCGTCTCGTTGATGGTGTATACGCTCAATAGATTGGCGATCGTCACCCCTGCCAATAAAGGCAGCGAGTTAAACACATGAGAGCCACAAGCAGAAAAGCCGATGACACAAAAGATCGCACCGATAACTGGTCCATTTAAAACCGCTCCAATACTGACAACGTAAGCCACTAACAAGAATGTCATTAACCCCATATTGATCATCGTATTGTATACGCCAGTATCCCTTAAAATATCTCGCTCGATTTTGCCACTATGCGACCAAATCGCTCGCATATTCAATCGTTTTTTCTTGATCGCCATCAACAAGCCATAGCCGACGAATCCCCCTCCTAAAACCAGCATCATAAAAATCAATCGAGGTTGCTGCTCTTGAGATACTAATGTTCTTAGCTCGATCGTCAAGCCAAACATTCGGCAGATGGCAGCGACCAGTGTACATAGCATCCCTGAAGTAAATCCCGCACTGTATAGACTGACGCTTTGAAACAGCGCTTGAAAGTATAAGGCCATAGGAACCATCAAAAAACCGGTGAAGAGCCCAATGCCATACCCCATCACTAGACTAAAGTATGGTGGTAAGGAATCATTGAAAGCAAAATAGCTGACGATTGGGGAAACCGATGACCCATAGAGGGCGATCAACAGAAATTTTTTCAATGGTTCGTTCATAAAATACGAATACAGTCGAACGCCTAAAAATATTGGGATAAAATTCAGGAGATTTTTTCCAAAAAAGCCATAGCCAGTCACCATGAAGATCGCAGAGACTGCACCGCCCGTGATCGGTACCCGATAGTGATAGCAAATCGAGATCGCTACAAAGGTCATCAGACTGCTATTTAACAAAGCCGTCCCTACCGAGGTCATGGCAATATAATCGGTGACTAAATGACTTTCCGAAAACAAAATCAACTTGAGCTCTTCGATTGCCACCATTGGATCAAAAAACAACATAGCAAAGAAAAATAGCAGCAAATTGAAAAGAAATAACAAGCTATATCCATTATGTACAGAGATCATCCCTTTACCATGGGGATGAAAATCATTGTGAAACTTTACTCTAAAAAAAGTGACTAGTTTTGACATAGGACCCCTTCCTCTTATAAAGCGCTTACTGATTTTGAGAAAAAAAGTGGGCCAACGAATTGGTCCACTTTATTCTCATTACTGTTATTTTACCGTAAAAGAGTCATTCTTGCTAGTGAATCCAGTAGTTAAATCTTATCTACTTGCTCAAAATCAAGTTCTGTACTCGTTTCACGACCGAACATATCGATGTTCACTTTTAGTTTTTGTTTTTCTTCATCGATTTCTGCTACTTGTCCTTCTAGACCAGAAAACGCACCTTCGATGATTTTGACGGTTTCGCCAATTTCTACTTCCAGTTCAACTGTCCGAGTGCTCATACCGATCGAACGTAAAATTGAATTGATTTCTTCTTGTAATAAAGGCGCTGGCTTGCTTCCTGCACCATGGGAACCAACGAAACCTGTTACCCCAGGAGTATTACGTACAACGTACCAAGATTCATCCGTCATGACCATTTCAACTAATACATAGCCAGGAAATGTTTTATGAACGATTTCTTTGGTTTTGCCGTTTTTTTCTTCTGTTTCTACTTCTTCGGGAACGACGACACGGAAAATATAATCACCCATACCCATGCTTTGTGCACGTGACTCTAGGTTCGCTTTTACTTTGTTTTCATAGCCAGAATACGTATGCAGTACATACCAATTTTTTTCAAAAGATTCCATTTTTTTCGGACTCCCCATCTTTTTGTAAAATAAAAAAACCTCAGCTGCACCGAAGTTTTTCCTCAAAGCGATTATAGCATGATTTGCGATAAATGACTAGCGCTATCAGTAAGAAGTCTTACTTTAGGATCCAATTGAAGACTGTTTGAATCAGTGTGTCCATCACAAAGAACATCAATGCAAAAATAATGGTTGTTTGAATCACCACAAAGGTATCTTTACGTAATTGCTTTTTCGATGGCCAAGAAACGTTTTTCATTTCTTCAACAACATTTTTCAAAAATTTCATTTGATTCCCTCCTTACTTCGTTTCACGATGCAACGTATATTGATTACAATACTTGCAAAATTTGTTGATTTCAAGGCGTTCGCCTTTTTTACCTTCACTGACTGATTTTGAATAGTTGCGGGATCCGCAGACAGAACAAGCCAAAGCAGCTTTTTTTGTTGCCATCTTAGTGTCCTCCCCCTTTTTATAAAGTTTTCCAACACTAAAAATACCATTTATTTAAGAATGTGTCAATTTTTGATTTTCTGTCGTAAAAATATAGTTTCTTCTAATTTTGTGGTATGATAATGGTGTTAAATGGGTATTTGGGAGGGAAAATTATGTTATTAAAAACAATGGTTTACAAAAAACGCGATTTAACAACGGTAAAAGAAACAGCTACTTTAGAAGAAGCGCTGGCAATTTTGGAAGAATCTGGTTATCGTTGTGTGCCTATCCTAGATGAATCAGGCAAGATTTTCAGAGGAAATATTTATAAAATGCACATTTATCGCCACAAAGCAAACGGTGGCGACATGACTTTGCCAGTCACTTATCTACTAAAAAATGCAACCAAATTTATTTATGTCAATTCTTCTTTCTTTAACGTTTTCTTCACGATCAAAGAATTGCCTTATATTGCTGTATTAGATGAAAACAATCAATTTTATGGCATCTTGACACACAGTTCTTTGTTGAACATGTTGTCACAGTCATGGAGTGTTGAGCAAGGAAGCTATGTGTTGACGATCGCATCAACTGGTCAACAAGGCGACTTAGCAGTCATCGCAAAAATAATCGCAAAATACAGCAGTATTGCCAGCTGTATCACACTGGATATCGGTAAAGATGAATTTATCCGTCGTACGATGATCACTTTACCAGCGAACACATCAAAAGAATTATGCGACAAGATCGTTTCTCAACTGGAAGCAAAAAATTTCAAAGTTGTGGAGATCGAAGACCTAAAAGCAGAATAAAACAAAAGATCATTCCTAAAAAAGAAAGGAATGATCTTTTTTCTTGTTTTTTGAGAACCATCAAAGCAAAAAACAAGATTTTTTTTTAAACGCGTTTATCGAAACGAACGGCACGATTGATGATATACATCACAGGTGCAGTGATCGTCATCACGATAAATTCACTCAATGCCGTTGTTGCAAAGGTTGGCCAGAAAGGTAATGCTAAGGTGATGTTTAGCATAATCGCAATCAGGAACATGCTTAATGAAAAAACAATTGTATTAAATGCGAGTCTTAAGAAAACATTTGGAATCTTCTTATGTACCAAGGCAGTTGCTCCTAAGGCTAAAAAGCTTCCGAAACCGCCGAATACGACATCCAAGATCCCCATTCCAAAGAACAAGTTATACACAACGACCCCACCGACGACACCCCACATCAATTTTCTGTTGAAAACGACTAAGTGATTCAACCCTTCAGATATTCTGAATTGAATCGCTCCTGAGGCGACTGGTGCGACCAGAACCGTTACAGCAACATAAAGTGCCATAATGATCCCATTGGCTGCGACGACACGCAAACGTTGATTGGTTAGATTTGTTGATTTTTCCATTTGATCCCTACTTTCTCCGAGTTTTGATTACGCGGGATGGTTGATGAACCGCGGTGCGCTTCGCACAAGTACTTATTATACACATTAATAGCCATATATCAATGTTAAACCAGCCAAATCCTTTTCTAAATCACCTTAAAAGCTTTTTCTAAGTCAAGTTTCTCACCGATTGCCATTCATTCAGTGCTTCTTTATTCTACTTAAACAAGCTAGTCACGGCTCATGGGGTAGCTTTTCTTTTTGGCTTCCAATAAAAGCATACTTTTGGAAAGCAAACTCAATGAGAAATACTCTTGCAAAGCCTACGCTTACTAGTAAAAAAGTACCGCTAGTCATGCTGATCTTTCAGATAGCAAAACTAAAAAAAGAAGGGAGAGAAGCACTTGTAATCGATGTCGCAAATCACGTGATGGATAATCATATTTTTTTACTTTAACGAGGTACGCAATAAATATGTTACAATATACTCATATAAACAAAAATAAAAGGAATAAATGGTGTAATAATGAAAAAAATAGCGATAAACTTAACAACTCTCCTTCTGATGGTCATAGCTGTTGGTTGTGGAAATGGTAATGGTAATGAAAATATCACAAAAGAAGACTTACAAAAAAATGACTGGCTTATTGAGATAGATGATGATGATGGTGAGTATGCAGTGATGACAGCCACATTTAGTGAAACGAATCTTACTATTGGTACTGATAATAGCTCGCTACAATCAGAAGAAGATGATGAACTGGAAGAGCTTGGAGTAGCTTTTGATGGGGTAGTCTGGGAAGAATTCGAGTATACCTACAACTATACCCTTGAAGACAATCAGCTAGTGATGCAAGATCCAGAATATGAAACTGAGATGTCCTACTTCTTCCTTGAAAGAGATGGTAAAAATATTATTTTTACATTTATTGAAGGAATGAACGATGAAGATGGTAGCTTTGTGCTGACACCTCGCTAAAAAAAGGATCAGCCTATAAAGCGGGCAGCCAGTAAACTTACTTTGTGAATCCTCATATCTAGCAAAAAATACTATGGAATAAAAAAACTCCTTTCCCGCTGAGGGGAAGGAATTATTTATAGTGATCGAACCAGTTTCAAGTGCCCGATTGTGTACACATTGACTGAGTCCTTCTCTATTTAGCAGGTCGAAAGCCCGCTTTGTAAGCTTCCACCTCTGTCTTGAACATACGAATCGGACTGGTCGTTTTCTTATAGTATTGACTGCCCGGTAGGTGATAAATCTTTTGTTTTGACCCTTTGATCAACCCTTTGCCCCGTTTATCTACATATTTTTTCAGTCCATCTCGAAAGCCATTATTCGTCGTTCCAGGTGCTTTCCCACCTTTTTTTACCAGCTTGATCTGAATTGCTTCCAATTGAAAACCAAAGCCAGAAGTTCCTGAGGACTGCCCGTTTTTTGCCCAGCCCATCCAGCCAAATTGTTGTGCATTGACTCGATAATAGACATCATAATACTTAGCGATCTCACCGGTAAGTTTGATTTGGATTGCTTCCAAACGCTGCCCCTTACCGCTTGTACCAGATAGCGCACCATTTTTTCTAAAAGATTTTTCCCATCCTTGTTTCTGAATGGATGTTTTATATTCAATACTTCCTTTATATTTTTCGTTTGTAATTTTTATTTTGATTGCTTCAAGTCGCTTCCCTTTTCCTGTAGTCCCTGACGTCTGAGCGTTTGTTTTC
>OBXF01000980.1_pt1 | contig 17624 bp, 19 predicted proteins | sample 1495371 | NCBI WGS metagenome assembly OBXF01 (sample SAMEA2580143, study PRJEB22360) | human gut metagenome | biome: human gut; feature: human-associated habitat; material: faeces | place: Denmark | collected 2008/2010 | reverse complement strand
GGCCGGCCTTGGCAATGTTGAACAGATTCATGCCGGCACCCAGGGTGAAGCCGTTGAAGGGGGGCAGCAGCACCATGCCGGGGGCCAGGATCTTCCGCCACTCATGGTCCAGGTTACCCACGATGAAGCCCAGGATCATGGGTACCATGCAGGAGATCATGTCCTTCACCGGAAAGGTACCCAGGCCGGAAGCACCCAGGGCGATCATGGTAAAGAAGGGGCCATCGTTGAGCGCCAGGATCGAGGTGGCGCCCACATCACTCTCTTCACCGTACTCATTGGCCAAGGTGGCATAGATGACGCCGTTGGAGTTGGTCACCGCGCCGATGATGGCCAAGGAGCTCAGGCCCAGCAGCCCGGCCTCGCCGAAGACAGACCGCACCAGCAGGCCCAGGCCGAAACCCAGGAAAAACTTCAGGCAGGTGAGTACCACGCCCACATAGATGGTGCGGCCGGCCATCTTTACATCTATGGTCGCGCCGCTGCAGAACAGGAACAATCCGATCAGGGTCTGAATCCCCCCCTTGAACAGGCCGGTGGTAAAGCCGCCGATGGTCAGGAGGTCCGGGAAAAAAGTATTGACCAGACAGCCGGCCAGCAGGGGGATCACCATGACTCCCGCGGGGAATTTCCGCATGGTACGTAAAATGGGTACATTTCCTAAGATACTCATGCTCATGCTCTTGTTCTCCTTTTATCTCTTTTGTTTCTGCCGCCCGTCCGCCGAGACGATCTGGGATCAGCCGGTACAAGATATAAAGCAATATCTATACCAACTTTTTATCGGCGGTTTTGCCCAAATCTTTTCATCGATCTATCCAAATTCTTGTTAGCGTCTTTTGGCAAAGTTCCAATTAGCTTTCCAGTTGTATTTCATAATTTCTAAATATTTCTAGCTAAAGTCTAGCGCATTGCATTGCGCATTGCATTGTATAATCGCATATTTGCAATTCTCTCTGCTCCATGCTATACTATCGTGACAGCAAGGAGGACGGGCCATGTATCATATCGTGTTTTTAGCACCCTACTCATCCAGCATCCCCCTGATTGAGCAGGTCTTTCTGGCTAGGCCGGACTGTGACGAACTGTTCTATGAGATCATCCTGGACCGATACAACAACCAGCTGGAACATATCCATGCCGACGCGGTCATCGCCCGCGGGTTCACGGCCCGCACCATGAAACGGCTGAACATTCCCGGAGTGGAGCTGAGCGTTAGCGGCTACGACGTGGTGCAAGCCATCGACCGTGCTGTCAAGGGCTGGCCCGGCACCCGAATCGCTCTGATCGGAGCACAGAACCTGCTGGATGGTGCCGAGACTATATCCAGCATTTTCAGTGGCAGAGACATCCGCGCCTACCCGATCCTGGACGAGACACGGCTAGAGCAGACCATCCGCGCCGCCGTGGCGGACGGAGCACAGACCTTGGTCGGCGGATCCTCCACCTGTGATCTGGCGCACCAGTACGGCTTGCCCTGCGTACTGATCGAGTCAGGTTGGGGGAGCATCGACGCCGCCATCACCAGCGCCGCCAGCATGCTTCGCGCCGCACAATTTGAGCGGGAACGGGCTCAAACACTGAACACCATCCTCAATTCTTCCTTCCAGGGTGTCCTGCTGACCGATCACCTGGGACAGGTGGAGATGTCCAACCGCTATGCTCTGGAACGGCTCGGAAGGGGCGGCTGGTCACTGAGTTTTTTCCTGATCTGCCCTACCGTACCCTTCTGGACCAGAGGCAGGCCGTCCAGGCCCAGCTCTTTTCCTGCGGCGGGCAGGACTACATGCTGAACTGCGTGTCGGTCGGGGGGGAAGAAGGGCCCCGATGCGTCATTACCTTCCAGAGCGTGGAAAAGATCCTGCGGGAGGAGGGGGCCATTCGGGCCCGTGCGCACCGGCAGGGCTTTGTAGCCAAACATACCTTTCAGGATATTCGCCGCACTAGTTCCGCCCTGGAACAGACCATAAGGATCGCAAAGGAGTTCAGCACGGCGGAGGCCAATATTCTGATCCGGGGCGAGACTGGCACAGGAAAGGAGCTTTTCGCCCAGTCCATCCACAACACCAGTCCCCGGCGAAACGGCCCCTTCGTAGCCATCAACTGCGCCGCGCTGCCCGACAACATTTTGGAAAGCGAACTATTTGGCCATGTGGAAGGGGCTTTTACCGGAGCTATGAAGGGCGGCAAGGCAGGCTTCTTTGAGATCGCACACAGGGGCACCCTTTTTCTGGATGAGATCGGCGATATCTCTCCCAAGCTCCAGGGGCAGCTGCTCCGGGTGCTCCAGGAACACGAGATCATCCGCGTAGGTGGCGACACGGTGATCCCAGTGGATGTACGGGTTATCACTGCCACCAATAAAGATCTGTCCTCTGAGGTGCAGCAAGGTGCGTTCCGCGAGGATCTGTTCTACCGGCTGGACGTGCTGGAACTGGAGCTGCCCCCCCTCCGCCAACGGAAGCAGGATATCCCCCGTCTGCTGGAATATTTTCTGGATCTGGAGCGGGAAAAGCATGCTTGCGTCCTGACTGACATCTCCCCCGACGGGATGAAGTTACTGACCGCATACCCCTGGCCTGGAAACATCCGGGAGGTCATCAACTTTTGTGAGCGGCTGTGCATCCTGTGCAAACACTCCACCGCCGCCCCGGCGGATATCTACATGGCGCTCCCCCGCCTGGCGGATCATACCTCTGCTCCTAGCCCTGATGTCATTCGTTCAGATGCCCGCGCCCGGCTGGAGCAGGCCCTACTGCTCCACCATGGTAACCGCCAGGCCACCGCGCGCTACCTGGGCATACATCCCACTACCCTCTGGCGTCAAATGAAGCGCTTCGGCCTGTGCTAACCGGGCTCTATCAAGGATCTATCAAGAAACACAAAAAGCGACTGCCTGAGGGTGACCCATCAGAAGGACAACAAAGCCGATTTAGTGTATCAGCATAGGATGCACCTGCAAATTTTGTAGGTGCATCCTATTTCCCTGATGTTTTGTTAAGTCACACACCCTTGCCAAGTACTTTTGATCTACGCTTCATCTGCAGGGAGTGATTACTGGGGAAGCAACGCTGTCCTTGTTTTATAAGTACGCGAGTGAGTATTTCAATCTACGCTCCTCGTGTGGGGAGCGACAAAGAATTATTGTGTCTCTCCTTGGGCTGAAATGTGAGCCAGATAAGAAGATACCATGCTGCTCCCCCTTTACCTGATGAAAGCGATCTAATCCCTGGCCATGGGCCGTCAGACCGCCACGATCTTCTGTGCTGCATAAGCCATCCTGTTCAAAGGTCTACTGGGCACCACACTTTGTATATTTCACGGAATATCCCCGCTGTTCCAGCGCGTCCGCCCAGAACACGATCGCCACCCGCATAGACACCCATTCCAGCATCTCTACACCTCCTGTCCTAAGTTCGAGTATCTTACCATTGGGCGAATCATTTTGCAGCCATCTATGCGGCGATTTTCTCCAGTACACAGGCATCCCATGCGACACCCACATCGGAAGATATCCCCTATTATGTAAGGAAATAGGTTCATCATGAGCCCACCATTTTTTATTTGTAAGTAAACGCCAAATGGCAATAGCGCCAGCCCGCATCTCGGGCTGGCGCTATGAGCTAAAAGGTATTATTCTGTAAATTGGATAAGATAGACAAGCAAGGAGATAAACTGAGAGGCAGATGGTTTGGAGTCCAATGCAAAACCAGATAATTTCTGTAGTCCAGATGCATTTCTCATCCAAATAATTTTAAGCGCGGTGCGGATATTTTTCTCAACAGCTCTCCAGCTTGTCCGACAGTGCTTTGCAACCTGGGGGTAGAGCCATTTTGTTACCATGGTAAGAGATAGCGGTTCAGCGGCGGCAATTTTAACTGCTGTGGTAATATAGTGGAACCCAGAATAATTGGCCGAGAGTCCCAGGTTGTATAGCAGACGGGTCAGTTTCTCGTCCATTGTCACACACGCTCCTCGGAATCTATTTCGTCCAAACTGTTAGCCAGGGGGATCAAATCGCCTATTTCGCAGTTGTAACAGGTGAGCATTTTTCTCAGTATTTTCAGGGGTGGCTCTTTTTCACCTGCCTCATATCTTTGGAGGGTACGGGTACCACAAGATAGTTTCTCGGCAGCTTTCTCTTGTGTAAGGCCTGCTTTCACTCTTAAACGCTGAAAAGGTATTGAGGGATGTGTACCGCCTACTCGCACAATTACTTCCTTTTTTTTCATAGCTAATTCCTCCTAAAAACATCCGGAATGAATATCCAGACTTATTTTACAGGAATCGTTATTAGTTGTTCCCGCCAATTCTGGCGGGTCACGAAAAAAGGAAAAATTTGTCAATATGCCAAATCAACTGCAGAGCCGGGCCGGCAATAAAAATGGATCTGCTGTGCAGCAGATCCATGAAAATTATATCACACACAAGATAGATACGTGCGGCACCGCTCCGGTGCCCATTCCGGCAGCAGCTTAGCGGCCCAATCATCATCTGCTTCCGTCAGCACCGGCGCATTGCTCATTATATAAACCAAATAGCGGTATGGATCAAGCCCATTTTCTTTGGCGGTTTCAATCAGGCTGAAAATCACCTCCTGCCCTGCGCCCCATTTGGGGTGTTGGCAAACAAGAAGTTCTTCCGGTCCATTACAAAGGGCTTTATGCTGCGTTCGGCCCGGTTGTCGCTCACCTCCAGCCGCCCGTCCTCCAGATAACGGATCAGGTACGGCCACTGCGCTTTCAAATAGTACACATCCTTCCCCAAAGCAGACTTTGGCGGTGCCTTACTGCGTTCTGCCCATGACAACAGAGCGTCCAGAACCTGCTTTGCCCGGCTCTGCCGCTGGATACATCGTTCTTTAAATGGAAGGCCGGCGATTTCCCGCTCTATGGAGAACAGCTGGTTACAGAACTGCTGCCCCTCCAGGGCCGCGCATCCCGCCTGTTCTCCCTTGGGCAGGGCGTTCACCGCCTCGTCAAATTTCCGCCGTGCGTGGGCCCAGCCCCCAACCACCCGGATGCCACCGGGCAGCTTGTGGTACCCTGAGTAGCCATCCGCGTGCAGATACCCGGCAAAGCCTTGCAAGAATGCAGCTGCATTCTCTGCTTTCCGGTCCGGCTGGTATTCATACAGCACAATGGGGTGCTCGGCATCGCACACCGTCCGGTAAAGCCACATGTAACTCTTGGACTGGGCGGATTTCCCCGGCTTCCGCAACACCTGCAGGGTGGTCTGATCCGCGTGCAGCACCTCCCGCCCCACCAATTCCTGGTGGAGCTGGTCATATACCGGCCGGAGCCAGTCCTCCGTTACCCGCAAAATCCAGTTACTCATCGTCTGCCGGGATAATTTTACCCCGGCCCGGTTCCACTCCTGCTCCTGCCGGCACAACGGGGAGCCCATCACAAACTTCTGTACCACAAGGCGAATTGCCGCATTAGCGGCAAGAGAGGGCCCCCTGGGGGGTGATGCGGGCAATCGCCTCCGGGGACGCATAGCTGCCAGGGATCACGGCCGGGCTCTTTTTTTCCTTTACAACTGGGGTTTCTGTGCTCTCCTTTTTGCAGCGCTGGCAGGAATAAGCATAGTATACATCTTCCCGGATCTTCACCTGGGCCGGGATCATCACCAGACTCCTCCGCACCTCTTTGCCAAGCACGGACATCTGGCTTGTGGTACAGCCTGCCGCACTCCGGCCAGACCTGTACCGCCTCATCCGGATAGTGCTCCACTACTTCAACCGGCACATCCTCCGGAAGCACTTCTTCCACCCGGGACGAACGTTTTTCCCAGGTATGCTCTGCCACCGTGGTCGCCTCCCGCGCTTTTTTCTCCGCATCCTGCCAAGCCTCCGCCTCGTTAAAGACGAAGCTCAACCGGTCCATCAGCTCCTCTTGGGTATGCTCAGAGGATGAGCCGTAGGTCTTTTTCTTCACCAGCCGCAGCTGTTCCATCAGCCACTCCAACTTCTGATTCAGCTCCGCATACCCCTCGCTCTTCTGGCTCAGCGCGTCATATTCCACACGCGAAATGGTCACCATTTCCGTGTTGCTTGTTGCTGTTTTCAAATCGTTTATTATGAACCATTATACCATAAAACACCTTGAAATACCAGTGTTCTGATGGCGTTTCAGATATTGTTGATACAATTTTCCCTCTATACCACGCTTAGAGCAACCACCTCTTTCAGCGACTTTGGCTGGTCTATCTGCAGCCCTTCCACCAACCAACAGTACTGCTGCCAAGTCAGCTGTCGTACCTCATCTCCGCTGCGCGGCCAATGGAAGTTTCCCTCCTCCAGTCGTTTATATAGCAGCAGGAATCCGTCTTTTTCCCAATAAAGCGCTTTCAGTCGGTCTCCTCGCCGCCCACAGAACAAAACAAGGTGTTCGTAAATGGATCCAGCTCAAACTGCCGCCGTACCAGAGGAGCAAGCCGCTCAATACCCTTCCGCAGATCTGTGTATCCCACCGCCAGGTATATCCGGTCCGCTCCAGTGAAGTCACTCAGCATGGCGCACCACCTTGCACAGCGCCTCCACTACTGTGGCATCGGCTCCTTCATAGATATCGATTTCAGCGTTACCCACACGCAGCGTGGCAATTACTGCTGCCCGACGTACCGCTTCTGTGGGCATCTCTGCCAAACAATCCGGGGCAGTCGTACCTTCTTCCGGAGACGACAATTCTGCAAACTGTACTTTCGGTTCCCTGAGCCCCGTGCCTTGAATATGGGCCTCCTGCTGCTCCATCAGTGCCTCAAATACCTTCCGTTGCCATTTATAGGACTGATTCGTTGTGATCCCTTTCTTGCTCACACCAGGTCATGACATTCAGCCCACTGTGCTGGAACTCCCGGACCAGGCCCGCTCATTCAGCAAGCCGGTACTCTCCTTTACTTCCCAGATGCTCCTTTTCTCCATCATGCCACCTTCCCTTCTACGGAGGGGATAAGTGCCGTGCCTCTTACTTTCCGGAAGTCGGGGCACTATCCAAATTGGGGCAAGTGCTGTAGCTTTAAGGAAAGTCACAGCACTACCCAAGTTGAGGCTACTTTCGACCTCTCCGCGCTATGATGGTATTTTCCCATATCCTTTTTGCTTCTTCAATCCGGCCCTTTTTTGACGCTCACCTTATATCCGGGAGTGTGTGTTGGATGACGTGGCTCTGGAGAACCTCCGGCGGACGACGGCCATGGCCAGGGAACACACCCAGGAGTTTGCCGCATACGCCGCATACATTGGTAGCAGGCAGTCCACGGAGATCTGAAAAGAAGTGCGCAGGCTGGAACGGGATCTGACCGCCATGAAGAAGATAAGCAAGGAACTGGGCAGCATCTTCAAATGTCTCTACAAAGACAGCATCCTAGGCCGGATCACGGCGGAGCAGTTCCAGACACTCTCCGGCAACTACACCCAGGAGGTGGAAATATTAAATAAGCCCCTCCCGGAGAAGGAGACCGCCATCCAAAAGCTGCGGGAGCAGGTGTCCGATACAGGCCACTTTATCTCCATAGTAAGGCGGTACACCGACATCCAGGAGCTGCTGCGGCTGATCATCCAAAAGATCGTGGTCTACGAGGACGTAAAGTGGAGCAAGCACACCCAACAGACGGTGGCGATTCACTACAACGACATTGGCTATGTGGACCTTATCCAGCCGGAAGGTCAGCCCACCACAAAAGGTGCATGAAGCAAAAAAGAAACCCCGGCAGATACTGCCGAAGCAATATCTGCCGAGGCTTCAGACACCTATAAAGTTGCCCCTGTCAGTGGGCAACCGGGGGCGGCCACTTTTCGCGGAAGAAAAGGGATTTGAAGGGAATCTATCCGGACATCCATGCATGGGTTCGGACCGGATCAGCAAAGAAGGGGGTTCAGCGGACTCAGTTCTGCTCGTCTGCCATGCGGCGGTACTTGTTGTACCGGGCCTTGATATCGGCGATGGCCTTCTTATACAGCGCATCGGCACGGTCTGGGAAGTTGTTCTTAAGAGAGGCAAAGCGGTTCTCACCCATCATGTAATCCATCAGTTTGCTGGTATCTGGCTCAGGAGAATCCAGCTGGAAGGGGTTCTTGCCCTCGGTGATGCGGCGGGGGTCGTAGCGATAGAGCTGCCACGAACGCCACGCCCACACTCCACAGCCTTCTTCATCTCGGTCTGGGTACAACTCATACCAGCCTTGATGTGCTGCTCCAGGCAGGGGCAGTAGGCAATGATGATGGAGGGGCCGGGATACTCCTCCGCCTCGCGGATGGCCTTGAGGGTCTGGGCCTGGTCGTAGCCGATGGCAACCTGAGCAACGTAGACATAGCCATAGTTCATCAGGATGGCACCCAGGTCCTTCTTGGCGATGTGCTTGCCACCGGAGGCGAACTTAGCCACAGCGGCAGTGGGCGTGGCCTTGGAAGACTGCCCGCCGGTATTAGAATACACCTCGGTGTCCAGCACTAACAGGTTCACGTCCTGGTTCTGGGACATAACGTGATCGATGCCGCCGAAGCCGATGTCGTAGGCCCAGCCATCGCCGCCGATGGCCCACACGGACTTCTTGGACAGGTACTCCTTGTTATCCAGGATGTATTGTCTATCCTCGCTTTTCCCGGCGGCCTCCAGAGCCGCGATCAGCGCGTCGGACACGCTACGGGACTTCTCTTTGTCCGCCCAGTTGGTCACATAGTTGTCAATGGCCTCCACAGCCACACCGGCTGCCTTCAGGCTCTCCATGCGGATGAGCAGCTCCTTGCGGATGGCATCCTGAGCGTGGAAGAAGCCGAAGGCGAACTCGGCATTGTCCTCAAACAGGGAATGCTCCCAGGCAGGACCAAAGCCGCGGTTATCCTTGCAGTAGGGCAGGATGGGGGCACCGCCGCTGTAAGCGGAAGAACAGCCGGCAGCGTTGCCAATGTACATCCGCTCACCCACCAGCTGGCTGACCAGCTTGATATAGGTGGTCTCGGCACAGCCGGCGCAGGCGGCGGAGAACTGGAAATAGGGCTTGGCAAACTGGATGGACTTCATGTTCTTGCTGTTGATGACATCCTTCTTCAGGTAGCGCTCGTCCATGGCCACCTGATCGAAGCTGACCTGCTCCTCTTTCATTTCCTCGAAGGGGGTCATGGTGAGGGCATCCTCCACAGGGCAAGCCTTCAGGCATACACCGCAACCTAAGCAGTCATAGGGAGAGACTTGGATGCGGTAGGAATAGGATGGGGCACCCTTACCCAGGCCCCTGGCGGGCACAGTGTGGAAGGAAGCGGGCACGCCGGCCTTTTCCTCCTCGGTAAGCAGTACAGGACGGATGGCCGCATGGGGGCAGGTAGCCACGCAGCGGTTGCACTGGGCACACTTACTGCCGTCCCACTTGGGCACCATCGTGGCCACGCCGCGCTTAGAATAGGCGGAGGTACCGTTCTCCCAGGTACCGTCCAGCACACCGTGCTTCTGGAACACGGACACAGGTAGCCTGTCGCCCTGCTGACGGTCCATGGGCAACACGATCTCCTTGACAAAAGGAGTGGCCTCGATCTCAGCGGCGGGGGCGTCCACGGCATCGGCCCAGGCGTCAGGGATCTCCACCTTCACCGCGGCGGTAATGCCGACGTCTACAGCGGAGTTGTTCTTGTCCACGATAGACTGGCCGGCCTTCTTGAAGTAGGAATTGTAGTTGTTCTTCTTCATGTCCTCCACTGCCACCTCCAGGGGAATGACCTTGGTGAGGGCGAAGAAAGCGGCCTGTAGGATACTGTTGGTCCGGTTGGCACCCAGGCCCACCTGTACCGCCAGCTTGGAGGCGTCAATGATATAGAACTGTGCGTGCTTCCGGGCCAGGTCCCGCTTCATCTTGGCGGGCAGTCGGTTCTCCAGCTCTTCAGGTGTCCATGTGCAGTTGAGCAGGTAGGTGCCGCCCTCCTTCAGATCCTCGGTGGTGTCATACTTGGTGATATGGGTGGGGCCATGACCCGCCACAAAGTCAGCGGCAGACACCAAGTAGGTAGAGCGGATGGGCTGATCGCCGAAGCGTAGGTGGGACTGCGTCAAGCCACCGGACTTCATGGAGTCATAGGAGAAATAGGCCTGAGCGTATTTGTTGGCTACCAGTCCGATGGTGCTGATGGCATTCTTGTTGGCGCCCACGGTGCCGTCGCCCCCTAGGCCCCACAGCTTGCAGGAGACCATGCCGGGATGTGGCAGCTCCATCTCCTTATAATCCAAAGAGGTGTGGGTTACATCGTCATTGATGCCGATGGTGAAGCTGTTCTTGGGCTGGGCCTGGTCCAGGTTGTCATACACAGCGGCCAGCATTCCGGGGGTAACGTCCTTGGAGGACAGACCGTAGCGGCCTCCCACCACCTGGATGTCGGAGCGGCCAGCCTGGTTGAGGGCGGCGCACACGTCCAGATAGAGGGGCTCGCCCACAGAGCCGACTTCCTTGCTGCGGTCCAGAACAGCGACCTTCTTGCAGGTCGCTGGAATGGCTTCAGAGAAGTGCTTCACAGAGAAGGGACGGAACAGATGGATCTGCACCATGCCCACCTTGCGGCCGTTAGCGTTGAGATAATCCACAGTCTCCTTCAGGGCCTCGGAAGCGGAGCACATCACCACAATGACCTCTTCTGCGTTGTGGGCACCGTAGTAGTTGAACAACTTGTAGTCCCGGCCGGTGATGGCGTTGATCTTGTCCATGTAGTACTGGACGGTGTCGGGCACGCTGGCACTCTTGACGTTGGCGCCCTCCTTGCACTGAAAGTAGATGTCGGGGTTGACGTTGTTGCCCCGGTTGGTAGGATGCTCGGGGTTGAGCGCGTGGCGGCGGAACTCCTTCACCGCCTCCTGGTTCAGCAGGCCGCGCAGATCTTCGTAGTCCAGCACCTCGATCCGCTGCATCTCATGGGAGGTGCTGAAGGCGTACTTGGCACCGATGGCGGACAGATGGGCAACCGCACCCAGATCCATGGCCTCCTGGGGAGAAGAAGACATGAGCATGCCGTAACCGGTGGTGCGGCAGGTCATAAAGTCGGTGTGGTCGCCGAAAATGGAGTGGTGGTTGGAGGTCACCACCCGGGAGGCGATGTGGATGACGCTGGGGAGAAACTGACCGCCCATGGCATACATGGCGGGGATCATCAGCATCAGGCCCTGAGAAGATGTGAAAGTGGTAGTCAGAGCACCGGCCTGAAGGGAACCGTGGCAGGTACCGGCGGCGCCGGCCTCAGACTGCATCTGGATCACATCCACGGTGGAGCCGAAGAGGTTCTTCCTTCCCCTCTCGGCCCATTCGTCCACCTTCTCCGCCATGGGAGAAGATGGTGTGATCGGGTAGATGGCGGCCACCTCGGTGAACGCATAGGCCACATGGGCCGCAGCAGTGTTGCCGTCCATCACGGCATAGTTTTTTTTCATCGGATCGTTCATCTCCAAATATTTTGTTATCGGAAGTTACCAAGACCTTTCGCTCTCGGGCACAGCCCGCAGCGGGTTACACGAAGTTGCACACCCTTGCGATCGCCATTTCAGTAAAGCCAAGCGCCTCCGCTTTCGTCTGTCGGCCGCTGGCTACCTCAGCCACCAGCTTCAGTAGCTCGTCGCCCATGGTCTTTAGATCGCCCCCGTAGATGATGGGAGAGGCGTCCACATCTATGTTGTCCTCCATCTTGGCGAAGGTCAGGCGGTTGCCAGTGATCTTGATCACTGGGGTAATGGGGTTGCCGGTGGGGGTGCCCCGGCCGGTGGAGAACACTACCACTTGGGCACCGCCAGCCACCATCGCGGCCACGGAAGAGGGATCGTTGCCTGGGGTGTCCATGATCACCATGCCGCTCTTGGGTTCCACCTGTTTGGCATAGTCATACACCGCCATGACGGGGGTATGGCCGCCCTTGTGGATACAGCCCAGGGACTTTTCTTCCAGCGTGGTGATGCCGCCGGCCTTGTTGCCGGGAGAGGGATTGCCCTCCCGCACCTCTTCCCCGACCAGTTGGAGCGCCTTCTCGTAGCGGTGAACGATCTCAAAGATCCGGTCGTGGACCTCGGGCGTGGCGGCGCGGCGCGCCAGGATATGCTCAGCGCCGATGAACTCGGTGGTCTCGGACAGGATCGAGGTGCCTCCGGCGACCACCAGCCTGTCGCTGAGTTCGCCGATCAGCACATTGGCGGCCAGGCCGCTGGTGGGATCGGAACCGCCGCACTCCGTACCCACGATCAGCTCAGAGATGGGGAATTCCTCTTTTTGCAGCAGAGAGGCCTCCGCGGCCATCTCCTTGGCATAGCGGACCGCCATGTCCACCGCCTTCAGGGTGCCGCCCACCTCCTGGATGATTACCTGCTTCAGCGGCTTGTTGGTCCGCTCCTGGATGGCCTTCACCACCAGATCCATCTGGCAGTTCTCGCACCCCAGGGACACCACCACTGTGCCGTACACATTGGGGTTGGCGGCATAGCCCGCCATCACGTCCATGGTCAACTGCTGATCCGAAGCCACCTGAGAACATCCCAGCTGGTTATTGAAGGTCACGCTTCCCATCACCTGCTGGGCAATGATGCGCGTCGTATCGGAAGCACACACGCTGGCAGGCAGGATCAGCACTTTATTCCCTACGCAGGAGCAGAGGCCATCCAGCCCCCGCCCCGACCCGGCGGCCCGCCGGTAACCGTAAAAAGTCATCTTTTCTTCCTCCTTACGCCTTGGCTTCCAGGTCTTCCCGGTGTCCCTCCACGTTGTGGACATGGACATGTTCGCCCTTGCGAATGTCCCGGGCGGCCAGACCGATGTGCTCGCCGTATTTGATGATGGGCTGGCCCTTGGCAATGTCGCAGGCGGCCAGCTTGTGATAAATGGTGATATCCTCCAGGGCGGTCAGGCTCTGCTCCTGACCGGCGCACAGATAGGTCACAGTCTCGCCTTTTCCGATGGATTCAATGGCGATCACCACATTGTCCGCCGGTTCAACGATCATTCCGTTTCGCATGGTACATATACTCCTTTCCCCGCTTCCGCGGGAGAGACCTTACAGCGGGATCATGAGGGCGCCGATCAGCGCCAGCACGAAGATGCACAGGGACGAGAGGAACGAACCCAGGGTATACGTCTTCAGGCCGCCGGTAATGGTCAGGCCGGACATGTTGGTGGCCACCCAGAAGCCGGAGTCGTTGATGTGGCCGATGGAGTTGCCACCGGACGCGGACAATGGGGCGATCCACACAGGATGGCAGCCCACAGCGGGGGCGATGGTGGCCATGATGCCCATGGAGGTCATGCCGGCCACAGTGCCGGAGCCCTGGGCCACGCGGAAGATCATGCCGATGATGTAGGCCAGGAACATGGCGGGGACCACGGAGGTGGTATCGGTGCCCAGCAGGCCCACGATGGCGTCGCCGATGCCGGTGGCGGTGATAACGGAGGCAAAGCTGCCGCCCGCGCCGGTGATCAGCAGCACCACGCCGGCGCTCTTGAGCGCCTCGCCGGCGGACTCTTCCAGATGGTCACGGCCAATGTAGGGCAGGCTCACCAAGTAAGCGCCCAGGGTGCCCAGCAGCATGGCGATCAGCTTGTCGCCCAGGAAGCTGCAGATCACGGGCGCTTCCTCGAACATAGCGCTGCCCAGGGTGCCGAAGAGAATGCACACCACAGGGATGATGATGGGTAGCAGGGAGATGAACAGAGATGGCTGCTTCTTGCCGGAGGGCTGGCTGTTCCGAGCGGACACCAGCTCGGCGGTGACGTTGGAGCTGTGGTTCACGTCCTTCGCCTCGTTCCAGATGCCCATATCGTGGATCTTGATGAACAGGAAGTCGGACACCAGCACGGTAATGAAGCCCACGACCAGGCCCACGATCAGCATGATACCCAGGTCGAAGCCAAAGATGTCGGCGGCAGCCAGGGGGTTGGGCGTGGGCGGCACCACGCAGTGGGCGGTGGTCGCGCCAATGGTCAGGCAGCCGGTGACATAGCACATCTTCATGTTGATCTTGGAGGCAATGGTGATGCCGATGGGGATCAGGATGATGAAGGTAACGTCAAAAAACACCGGCACGGACAGGATAAAGCCCGCCAGACTCAGGCCCCAGATAGCCCGCTTCTCGGGGAAGGCCGCTACCAGCTTATCGGCGATGACAGAGGCGGGGCCGCTGTCGCTCATCAGCTGTCCCAGAATGGTGCCGAAGCCGACCGGCAGACCGATGCTGGTCATCATGCTTCCGAATCCCGAAGAGATGGTGGTCGCAGTGGTGAGCAGGTCCAGGCCGCCGGCCAGGCCCATCAGAATACAGGCCACCACCATGCCGATGGCCGCGTTAAGCTTCAGAACGATGATACAGAAGAGGATGACCGCGATCGCGGCCACCAGCGCCGCGATGAGCGTTACGGGACTTGCCACAAGATTTCCTTCTTTCCAAAGTACAGATTTTTTCTACTGTGGGTCAGAACAGGTTTCCGTTTTCATCAAAGGGCAGATCATAGGGCTCAGAGAGAACCTCGATTTGAGGATTCGCCTTCGCTATGGGCAACAGGCCCTCGGAAATCTCGATGTACTCAATGTGCATGGTGTCTGGGATGCGGATCATCTTCATACAATCCGCATCCTCCGCCTCGGGACAGCAGCACAGAGCCAACTGTATAGCCTCCCGATCGTTGTCCATAATCATGGGGATCTTCATCAGGTGAAGGAAGGTATTGGTGACGCCTGTGGGATACGTCATCTCTAGCTTCATTTTGTCAAACAGGCGGCGGGTGGTGACCTCCGCTAGACCGACGCCCTGGGCATTGCCGTGTGTCTCGTCGGTCAGGTCCAGGATGACCACTTTCTCCGCCTCAATGCCGCCAGAGCAGTACTTGGGCTGGACAAAACGACCTGAGATATTGGGATCCATACCGTCGCCAGAGATGTTCTTTCCGATCTTGTCCACCACCAACACATCACACTTGTCAAAGAGCAAATGGGCAATTGTCTTGTAGGACAGGTCCCGCAACTTAGGCTCTTCCGTAATGATCTCCCTAGCGGTAAGACCCTGAATCAGATATGTATCATCATAAGCGTTCTCAATAATGGCAATGCCGCCCAGAATAGGGCAATTTTCCAGAATGGTGCGACCGTATTCCTCCACCAACTCATGCATAATGGCAGGACTCTGGTGATGGAGGCTCTCGGCGCCCTTCTGCTTGCCCAAGCCAATGGCCATCATCTTCATCAAGCCACTCTCATACCGGCCACGGAAGGATGTGTGGGGCTTAATCCGGTTGAACAGCAGGATTCCGTCGGCCTCGGCTGCGTTCTTGTCCACATAAACCGGCTGTCCGCGCACACCGGACAGCCCCACCTGTACCGTCTCCATGGAACTCTTGATGGGACACCCCATCGCCTCTTCGGTGATACCGTAGTCGGCCAGAATCTGGGTCTGGCCTTCGGCGGTGGCGCCGCCGTGGCTGCCCATCGCGGCGACGATATAGGGTTCAGCCTCCTTGGACTTGACAAAGTCCACCATAGCGCGAGCCATAACAGCGTAATGATGGATCCCCCGGCTACCACAGGTAATGGCGATTTTCATGCCAGGCTTGATCTGGCCGCCCAGGGCCTCCCGGGACAGTTCCAGGGTCACAGTGGATGCGATATCCGCTTCGGGGATATGGGTGTCGTCAAACACCTCACGTATCTTGACCATCTTTGGCACGGATACATTCTTGATAAGATCAGTAATGGTTTTCAAGCCATACGCCCTCCTATTCTCCCTTATTCCTATTTGCGCCCTTATGTTTCCAAATAAGATCCATATTCTTATTTGCAAATTCAAGTTTTACACACTGATACGCCCGACCTCCGGCCCTCCATTCTCCAAAAACCATGCAGGAGGGATCAGCAGATGTCGTGTACCTCGGCCAGCTTCTCGATCTGGCTCTGAGCAGTACACAGGCACTGGGCCACCTGGGCAATCTTTTCTTCCCCACAGCGGAAGACAGGGATCGACACGCTTAGGGCGGCAAACACTCGCCCGTCTTTCCGCAGAGGGACAGCCCAGCAGGCCAGCTGGTCAGTTGACTCTTCCCACTCGGTAGCTACCGCTCCCTCACGGATAGCGCGGAGCTGATCCAGCAGTTCGTCCATGTCAGTAATGGTGCGCTGACTGAGTTTAGGCAGGCCTTCGGGATAGAGTCCTCTGACCTCCTGGTCGGTATGTCCGCTAAGCAAAGCCTTCCCCAATGCAGTAGCATTAGCCGGAAGCCGAGTTCCCACCCGGGAAATCATGCGGATCGCCTGGGGAGAATCCTCCTTGGCCACATAGAACACCTCGCCCCGGTCCAGAATTCCGAACTGACAGGTTTCCTGACAGACCGCTACTACCTGACGCATGACGTCAAAAACTGGTTCCATACCCTTACGCGCGGAGAAAGATGCCCCCAGGATCAAGGCACCGGGACCAATCTGATAACGTCCGGTGCCGTAGTCCTGTATCAGATAGCGCCGTTCTTCCATCGTATGTACGATAGGAAAAAGGCTGCTCTTAGGTGCACTCAGTCGTTGGGCCAGTGCTGTGAGCGTCAGCCCCTCTTCTGAAATGGACACCTGTTCAAATATGTCTAAAATCCGTGCTGTGGTGCGGTGCTGCTCCTGTGCCATAGCGCTCTCCTCTTACTCTTTAATAGGCTTCTCCAGCTCCGCCGGCAAACGCCCTTCGGAGCGGACACGGTCGCCGGACTATCAGGCGCACCGCGCTTTTTATTATAGCCGCCTCAGAGAGCGGATGCAAGGCTACCAGCCCGCGCCGGGCGCTCACCGATTGTGGAAGTTCTTCTCCCTGCGCTTCTCCAGAAAGGCACCCATACCCTCGTTCTTGTCCTCCGTGCCGCAGCAAACACCAAACGCCTCAGCCTCAAAGGCAGAACCGGTGGTTATGTCAGTCTGCATACCCATGCGGATGCACCGCTTGGATTCGCACACAGCGATCTGGGCATTGGCACAGATCGCGTCGGCCAGCTCCAGCGCTTTATCCATCAGCTCTTCGGCGGGATAAACTTCGCTGACCAGGCCGATAGCCTTGGCCTCCACTGCACTGATGACCTTGCCGGTGAGGATAAGCTCCATCGCCTTGGAGATGCCCACGATGCGGGGCAGGCGCTGGGTACCGCCGGAACCAGGGGTGATACCCAGGCCCACCTCAGGCTGGCCGAACTTGGCCGCCTCGCTGGCCAACCGGATATCGCAGGTCATGCACAGCTCGCAGCCACCGCCCAGGGCAAAGCCGTTGATGGCGGCGATAACGGGCTTGGACAGGTTCTCCAGTTTCAGGAACACGTTGTCACAGTGAATGGCAAAGCGCTTTCCGTCAATGGCAGAAAATTGCCTCATCTCGGCGATGTCGGCTCCGGCCACAAAGGAACGGCCCGCGCCGGTCAGAATAGACACGTAGATCTCTTCGTCGGCGAGCACCTGATCCAGCACCTCGTCCAGATCGGTAATAACCTGTGTGTTCAGGGCGTTCAGGGCCTCCTGCCGGTCAATGGTTATAATGCCAATGTGCCCCTTTTTCTCCAGTTTTACAAAACCCACGTCAGTTTCCTCCTGTCTTACTTCTCAGCCTTGGCGGCGCGGATGGCCTCGATGAGCATGGGGGTGACCTTGTAGAGGTCGC
>OBXF01000972.1_pt1 | contig 17831 bp, 15 predicted proteins | sample 1495371 | NCBI WGS metagenome assembly OBXF01 (sample SAMEA2580143, study PRJEB22360) | human gut metagenome | biome: human gut; feature: human-associated habitat; material: faeces | place: Denmark | collected 2008/2010 | reverse complement strand
CGCCGACCCGCGAGCAGGTCCGAAAGTACGTGCACGAGAAGGGCTATGACGCCCCCGACCCGGACAATCCCGCCTACCGCGTGATCGACCCCGATGAGTTCTTCGACTACTACGAGGCCACCGGCTGGGTCCGCGCGGGCGGCGTGCCGATCGTCCGATGGAAGAACGTCGTGAACACCTGGCGCCGCAAGCCCGCACCGCGCTCCGCTCGTAAGTCCGGCCCGTCCGGTGGGAAGAGGGCCATGAGCGTAGCCGAGCGCGTGGCCGCCGACAGCGATTTCAGCGAGTTCAACGACGACTAGCTCAGACGGAGGGAGAACCGAGATGAACGACACGCAAGCGCAGGCGAGGCCGAAAAGGCCCGCGCTCGAGGAAGTCGAGGCCTACGTCCGCGGGAAGGGCTACGGCGTGCCCGGAACCGCCAACGCCTTCTACGGCAACTTCTTCTACGCCTACCACGACGCCCGCGCCTGGCGGCGCGCGGACGGCACGCCGGTGCTCGATTGGAGGGCGGAGGCGGACGCGTGGCACGAGATGGGGCCGCATTACCTCGAGCCGGAGCACCCGGCCCCCGCCGCGGCACCCGTTCGGACTCCGGTGCCAGCGGCGCCCGTGCCCGAGGCCCCGGCTGCAACAGCCGCGCCGCCTCCCGTCGGCGGCGCCCTGCCTCCGCTCGAGATCGCGGACGTAGCCGCCCTCGCCGCGACCGACCCCGCGTTCCATGAGGCGGTCGTGCGCAAGACCGGCATCCCGCCGCGCTTCGCCCGCCGCATCGCCGAGGGAGTGGCCGCCCCGGAGCATGCCTACGACGCGCGCCTCGCGCACGGCGGCGGGCTGTACATCTACGGTCCGCGTGGGGTCGGCAAGACCGAGATGGCGTGCCGTATCGCCTACGACTACGCCGGCTCGCGCCTCGATCCCCGCTTCGGCAACTGGGCGTACCGGCCCGTCCCGAAGGGCAGGCCCAAGCACGGCGTCAGGTTCGTCGTCTCGGCGGACCTCATGACCGAGCTCCGCTCGACCTTCGACAAGGGCGGCGACAGCGAGGCCGACGTCATCCGCAGGTACGTGAACGTCCCGGTCCTGATCATCGACGACCTGGGCAAGGACTCCTCGACCCAGTGGGTGCTCGCGAAGCTGTTCCAGATCGTCAACGGCCGCTACGAGGCCGAGCGCGCCACGATCGTCACCAGCCAGTACACCCAGGCGGGCCTCGCCGCGGTGCTGTCGGAGTACGGCCGCAAGGAGGACGCCCTGGCTATCGTCTCGCGCCTGGCCGAGATGACCGAGCGCGTCAAGATGGACGGCCCGGACCGCCGCATGGCGCCCTGCGGCGTCGAGGGAGCCGGGCGATGAGCCGCCGTGCCCCCCAGGAGGGGCGCAGCTATGAGCAGGCCCTCTACTCCGTCGTCCTGCTGGTGCCGCGCCTCCCGCGACCCGAGCGCACCGGGACGGTGAGGGTCCTGCTCGACTTCATCGCCGACCTCTGGGAGCTGGACCGGTCGCGCGTCGATGCGGACTTCGCATCGCTCGTCCGCGGGCTTCCTCGCTGATGTCCGCATGGGTATGCACATGCGCGTCCGCGCATCTGCGCGTTTGCGCATGCGCATACCCGCACAGATACACACATACGAGGGCGCACGGCCGCGCGCCCTCCCTGAGGGATTGGGGTTTCCCGTGGAGAAGATCGAGGACATGTCCGCCGGTGAGGCCGAGGAGCACATCGCCGAGCTCTACGGCGACGAGCTGTACGGGCTCGAGCTCGACGGCGAGGTCTCGGGCGAGGGCGCCATGCGGTGCGCCTGCTCGCCGGTCCATGACGAGGTGAGGGGCATCTGCGATATGCTGGGGCTGGACTTCACCCGCGTCGACCGGATCGCGACCGGGCGCGCCGGGATGCTCTGGGCGGGCGAGGGGATGCCGCACCGCTTCGACGCGTGCTTCGAGATCCGGGCGCTTGCGCGGCGCCTGCGGACGGTGCGGCCCGACGGCGCTTCCCGTTCGGAAAGCGCGGGCTCGCGCAAACAGCCCCGTTATTAGGCCGCGTTAGCATCTTGTGGGAGTACGCACACGGGCCTGAAGCGCCCCGGCAACGGAATGGAGTTTCAAGATGGACAGGCGAGAGCTCGAGATCATGCTGAACGAGGCCTTCGACCGCGGTATCGTTTCGGTCGGCCATTTGGTTCACGAGACCGTCGAGGTCGGCTTTTTGAACGAACTGGGCCGAACCGTTGGCTTCACGTTGAACGGGCGGAAGGAGGCTATCGAGACGATCCCCGTGGACCTTTTCGATAGCTTTGACGACGGTCGCGGAAGGGAGCGGTTCCTGAGCGATTGCAAGGCGCTCGGAGGCAAGGTTCCGCAGAACACCTATCGCGGGGAACTCGTCTCGGCGCTTGCCGATGTGCTCATGGTTGAGGAGGCCGCCCCCGCCCTGGGCGCCCTGGAATCCGCACTGGACAGCGCGAGGCGAAAGGGCTATTGCGTCTTCGACCGCGGCGTCCACGGCGACGTCCCGGCGGACGGTCTGGTCTACCTGTGCTCGACCTATCCGGCTGCGGTCGGCCTGAAGGACTCCCTGGATTCCGTTCGGGCTCAGGGCAACGGTCCCGATACGCGCACCCTTGGCGTATACCGCATGGTGGACGGCTACTGCATCATGGGCGGCTTGGATAGCGGGTCGCAGGCTGATGCATATGCCGTCGACGCCGATCTCGCCGAGGGCTGGGGCGTCGGCGACGCCGCCTTCCGCATCGCCGACCTGAAGGCGAAGACGTTCTCGTATGCCGTCGAGGCCGGCGAGGCGCAAGGAGCGTCGACGCTCGTCTACTACACCGATGAGGGGGCCGACCCGGTCCTCTTCCAGCAGACCGACGGCGACTGGCGCCTGGCGAGCGACAACTTCCTCGCGGAGAACGCGATCGTCGAGGACTTGGAGCAGGCCTATACCGGCGAGATCTCGCCGGTATATCTCAATCGGGATATCGTCGACATGGAGGAGATGGCAGGGGCCTACGGCTGGGTGAAGCCGGAGAGGGCACCGGCCTCTATCGCCGCCGATGCCAAGAAGGCTGCTGCTCGACGGCAGCCGAAAAGCCGTCGCCCGGCAAGGTCGCCGACGCTGCCCGCGAGGTCTCGAAGGACTCCGCGCCCCGACACTGATACCATGGGGGGGGTGCGGATGCGCCCGCAGGCGCTTTGGCATACACACGCAAACGCTCAACCGCGCATCCGCACATACCCATGCATCCGCATCCGCATATATGCGTAAAGGTGGCACGCCATGATCAGGAACGTTCTGAAACCCGACGGCACGGCGCATATCGAGCAGCAGGTCGGCAACATGCGATACGATCTCACGACGAGGCAGGTGGATACGGTGGTCCCCGGGGCAGGCGCCACGAACCTCGTCTTCGGCGCCGACGGCCGCCCGCACGTCGAGCTCACGACCGGCAGCATTCGCCAGGATCTGGGCAGGCCCGGTTTCGATGCGCTCCTGTAGGTTCCGCAATCGCACATACGCATACACGCACACATACGCAGTTGCGCATACGCACACTCGCACAATGGAACACATGCACGTCGGCATATCTACGCACATGCACATAGCCGCACAAAGCGCCCATCGGGCTCCAGCCCCGGTGGGCGCTTTGTTTCCGGCCGTTTTCCGTATCCGGCGTTTAAGCCGCCGGACACGGGGAATAACCACCTGAGGGGAAACGGACAGCGCCGAGGGAGGGCGCGCCCCGAAAAGGAATGGAGAACGGAAATGAGGATACCCGCAAGGGCGGCAGGGCCGCTCATCGCCCTGACGATCGCGGCGGCATCGTTCGGCTGTGTCGCGCCAGCTGCTTACGCCGGGGACGCCACCGCCACCGTGGCCTCGGACGGCGGCAACCATATCGTCGTCGACATCAACCTCCACGACGATGCCGATGGGTCGGGCTCCGGTTCCAAGGCGGATTCTCCGTCGACCGATGAAGGCGATTCCAAGGCGGCAGGTGAGGCCGAGGAGGCAAAAGAAGACGAGTCGAAGGGCAAGCGGGAAAGGACCTGGGAGGACATTCCCGACCGCAACTGTGGGCGGTATTCGCTTTTGCCGTGATGGCGCCCATTATCGGCGGGATTATCGGAGTTCTTGCAGGCGACATCATGCTTTCGCTTCTCTTCGGCAGCATCGGGTTCGTGGCCGTGTTCTTCCTCGGTGAAACGATCTGCGGCCTGTATCTGTAAACATGATCGCGTCATGGCTTGAAAGCCAGGCTCGGCCTATCCATGATTCCAAGAGTTCAAGAAAGAAGAGTCAAAATGGCATCTAGCTCAACCCCCATCGAGATCGTCCTGCGCATGGAGCCGGAGGAGCTTCGCGAGAGGCGCGGCACCTTGAGGCTCAAGGCCTGCCCCTTCTGCGGCGGGGCCGTCGAGCCCCGCTGGGCGCCCTGGATCGACGGCGAGGAATGCTGGGAGGTCGGCCATGTCGACACCCCGGCGGCCGTCGCCGCCAAATGCCCGCTCGAGATGGGCGGCTACGCCGACCTGGACGAGTTCGAGCGCAGCTGGAACGCCCGGGCTTCCGGCCCGGCTGCCCGATAACAGCGCCGATGCCCCGCAAGGTTCCGCGATCGCACATGCGCATACGCGCACACATACGTAGTTGCGCATACTCACACGTGCACAACGGAACACATACGTAGTTGCGCATACTCACACGTGCACAACGGAACACATACGCACCGGCATACCTGCATACATGCGCACCGGCATACTCGCACACGTACATATAACCGCAAGCGCGCACACGCGCCATCGGGCTCCCGCCCCGGTGGGCGCCCTGTTTTTCCAATCGTTTTCAGTTCCTGTGTTTAAGCCTCTGCATACGGGGAATAACCACCTGAGGGGAAACGGACAGCGCCGAGGGAGGGCGCGCACCGAAATATTTCGGAAGGAACGGAGAACGGAAATGAGAATACCCGCAAGGGCGCTGAAGCCGCTCGCCGCCATGGCCATAGCCGCAGCATCGTTCGGCTGCATCGCGCCCGCGGCTTACGCCGAGAACGCGACCGCCGCCGTGATCTCCGACGACGGTGATCATGTCGTCGTCGACGTCGACCTGAACGGAAGTGCGCCTGTCGGCGACGCGACCGAACAAGCCGATATGAAAAGCAGTCAGGGCGAATCGGTTTCCGACGCGGAACCAGACGAGGCCTTGAAAGCATTCGAGGCCCTGATGACGGCCAACGACATCATTATAAGATCAGCGTTTTACTACATCTTACTGCCGTCTCTCTTCGCGATGGCCTTACCTCTCCTCTTATACGAATTGCTGGAGCTACATGATCGCCGCCGCCTTTGAGTCCCGACGGTCGAACTGAACCGGTGCCGTGCCGATCGTGAGCCCGGTTCGCCCCCGACGAAGTTGTCTATAACCGGGCGGCTCTGCCCGAGCCGCCCTTGAAGGGAAGGAAACCCTATGATGCTTTTCGAATCTTTGATCTTCAACCTGCTCCCCGCAGCCGTCGGCATCATGGCCGTCGTGCTGGTGTTCGAGAGCTGCTGGCGCAAATGCCCGCCGGACAAGCTCATGATCGTCTCCGGCGCCGGCAAGATGCGCTCCGTCTCCGGCAAGGGAACCTTCGTGATCCCGCTCCTCCAGCGCGTGGACACCCTCTCGCTCGGTGCCGTGCAGGTGCAGCTGACCACCGAGAACGATATCCCCACACAGGATGCGATCCTCATCCACGCCTGCGCCGTGGCGAACTTCCAGATCGGCCAGACTCCCGAGCTGATCGAGACCGCGTCCAAGAACTACCTGAATTTGGACAAAGAGGAGATGACCCGCCAGGTCACCGAGGTCATGCTGGGCAAGATGCGCGAGGTCATCGGCCAGATGGACCTCAAGGAGCTCATGCGCGACCGTGAGAGCTTCAACGCGAAGGTCTTCGGCGGCTCCAAGGACGACCTCGCCAACCTCGGCCTCGAGCTGCGCACCTTCAATGTGCAGGACTTCTCCGACTCCCAGGGCATCATCCGCTCCATGGGCGCCGATCAAGCGGCCGAGATTAAAAAGGAAGCCGAGCTGGCGCAGATCAAGGCGGCCGAGGAGGTCGCCATCCGCCAGAACCAGCTCGACTTGAAGCAGGCCGACCTCAAGAAGCAGGCCGACAAGGCGAAGGCTGAGGCCGATATGGTGAAGGCCACCGTGACGGCCGAGAAGCAGCGCGAGCTCTACATCGCCCAGCAGGAGGCCGAGATCGCCGCGGAGACCAAGAAGGTCGAGCTCGCCGAGCGCCAGGCGGACGTGAGGGAGCGCGAGCTGAACGCGACCGTGAAGAAGCAGGCCGAGGCCGACCGCTACGCCGCAGAGCAGGCGGCCGAAGCCGACCTCTACAAGCGCACGAAGCAGGCCGAGGCCGCCCGCATCGAGCGTCAGAACCAATCCGACGCCGAGCTGTATTCCGCCCAGAAGGACGCCGAGGGCATCCAGGCCCGCGCGAAGGCCGAGGCCGAGGCCACGCGCTTGAAGGGCGAGTCCGAGGGTGTGGCCGAGAAGGCCCACGGCGAGGGCGTCGCGGCGGGAATCAAGGCCCAGGCCGAGGCGTACAACGGCATGGATAACCCCTACCTGCTCGCCAACCGCTACATCGACATCATGCCCAAGGTAGCCGAGCAGGTTGCGAAGCCCCTCACTGCCGTCGATTCCATCAAGATGTACGGATCGGGCAACGCGCAAAAACTCGTAAAGGAGACCACGTCGATTGTCGACCAGGTCGCATCCGGCCTGAAGGACAGCACGGGAATCGACCTGCCGTCCCTGCTGAACGGTCTGATCTCGAACCCCGATATCGATGCCGACTCCGCCGAGAACTCGGTGGAGTGATGGTCGTCCCGCTGATCGCCTCGGCCTTGCTGCTCGATTTCTTAGGCTGCATGATGCCCCTGACATTGGTCGAGGACACCAAGGCATTTAAGGTCGGCGTGTTCCTGATTTGGGCGGCGCTGGTGGCGGATTCCGTCCTGATGGGCTTGTTCTATCCGAGGGAGCTGGCGGGGGTGAATCCCCTGTTGGCGGCAGGTCTCGAATCGATATGCCTCATCTGTGCCATGTATCCCCTGCATGGGTTCGCATCGAACTTGGCCCCCTGTGGCATCCGGGTCGATACTGCCGCGGCCCTCGCCTTCATAGACTTCCTCGTGACCGCTGTAGGATATTTCTCCCTGCTCTTGGGTACGATCTGGCTTATATTCTTCTAGGCTCGCAGGCATATGGACCTGTCGATCATCAAGCCGGTGCCCTTCCGGCCCCGCAAGCCGGAGGGTTCCGAGGAGTAGTACCGGGGCGGGCCGCCCGCACGTCGCGCAGACCGTCGGGCGGCCTTTTGCATCGAAGGGGAGTGTGCCCCATGGAGGGGAAACGAAACCGCGGCGAGGTGACCGCCGAGCTTTCCGAGAAGGTATGGGCGAGGCTGTGCCGCGAGAACGCCCTGGTCGCGAGCGAGGTCTGGGTCGATGACGCCCGCCGGGTCGATTTCGTGGCCTACAGGCCGCATCGTCCGCGCGACCGATCGTCGAACCATGCGACCGCCGCCGAGCTCGAGTCCGGCACCTTCACGTTCGTCGAGGTCAAGTCGTGTATGGACGATTTCACGAGCGGCCACGGCAGGACGTTCGAGGGCGATGAGAACTGGCTGGTGTGCCCGCTTGAGCTCGCCGACTCGCTGGCTTCCAAAGGGATGCTGCCCAAGGGGGCGGCCGTGTACTCGCCCGACGCCCGCGGCGCCCTGCGGAAGCGCTACGACACTTCCGAATTCCGGCAGGTGCGCGTCGCCCCGGCAATCGAGCTGATATGGGCGATGCTAAGGCGGAAGAGCTCATGCGAGACCGGCGCCGGTTTTCCCGTATAGATCACCGGAGCATCTGTCCGGATGCATATCCGCACATCGGCATACATACGCCGAGGCACATACGCGCACACGCATATATACACACCAGCACCATTGCACATATGCGCGCACGCATAAAGACATAGACGCACAGATGAACAGGCCGCGACCCCTTACGAGATCGCGGCCTGTTCTCGGACCGAAGTCCCACCCATGAAAGAAATCCGCGATGCCCGCACGGGAAAGACAAGCCGTTCGGCTGCGCGGGACCCACATCATTCTGAGGCTATCGTACCCGTTTGCGGATCGGGGTATACGGGCGCGCGGGGAAATGCGCGGAAGCATATCCGCCCCGCCTTCCAGAACTTCCTATAGTTTCTGCGAAACCCCCGTTCAGCGTATATTTTTTCGCTTGCGCGGGTATCAATTCCCCGTTACTGGTCGAACGGATGACGGGATATGGAAATGGCAGACGGTGACCGCTTTACACCGGAACAGGCCGAGGCGCTGAGCGCGCTGAGGGACGGGAGGAACGTGTTTCTCTCGGGCAACGCCGGCACGGGTAAGGGCTACGTGCTCAACGCCTTCATATCGGACCTGAAGGCGCGCAATGTCGATTTCCTCGCCCTGGCGCCCACCGGCATCGCCGCGCTGAACCTCACGGACGGTTCGACGATCCACCGCACGCTGAAAATCGCGCCGGGGGTCTGCGCCCCCGATGGCCCCAAGGGGTCCCGCAAGGTGCTCGACGCCGCGAAGGTAATCATCATCGACGAGATCTCGATGTGCCGCATCGACCTGTTCGACCACGTGATGGGGATGATCTCCCAGTCCATGACGCGCAACGGCGCGAAGCAGGTGGTCCTCGTCGGCGATTTCTTCCAGCTGCCGCCGGTCGTGACCGAACGCGACTCCGCGCTGCTGATGAAGTTCTATCCCGGAAACCTCCAGGGCTGGTGCTTCAAGTCGAGGTACTGGACCGGCTTCGATTTCGAGCCGCACATCCTCAAGACGGTCGTGCGCCAATCCGACCCCGATTTCATCGACAACCTGAACCGCGCCCGCGTCGGCGACGCGTCGTGCCTCGATTACTTCAACGCGCACTCGAAGAGCTCCCGCGCCTACCTGCCGAAGGACACGCTGGTGCTGTGTGCCAACAACCGCATCGCCGATTCGATCAACCGCGAGAACGTCGAAGCCCTCGACGCCCCGAAGGTCGAGTTCGCGGCCGCCGCGACAGGCACGGTGTCAAACGGCGACAAGATGGCGCCGGAGAGGATCGTCCTGTGCCGCGGCGCCCGCGTGATGTCGCTCGTGAACAGCCCGCAGGAGGGTTACGTCAACGGCACGCAGGGCACCGTCACCGACGCGTCCGCGGACGGCGTGACGGTCAAGTTCGACGGAGTGGACGAGAAGGTCCGCATCGAGCGGCACAGATGGGAGATCAACAAGTCCGAGGCCGTCGTCGAGATGGACGAGGAGGGCAGGCCCGTCAACAGGGTCAAGACCGCCGTCGTGGGTACCTATACCCAGATCCCGCTCAAGCTCGCCTACGCCATCACCATCCACAAGTCGCAGGGCCTGACGTTCGATGCCTGCTGCGTCCACACGAAGGTCTTCGCCGAGGGCCAGCTGTACGTCGGCCTGTCCCGCGTGCGCTCCGCTGCCGGCCTCACCGTGTTCCCCAAGATCGAGCCGAACCGCCTGATCGCCAGCCGCGAGGTCGTGGAGTTCTACGATTCCCTCGAGCACAGGATGGAGGAGCCGGTCCAAATCGAGTGCCCGCGCCGCTACGAGTCGCGGGTCCGCGCCTACATCCGAGACCTCATGGAAGGCAGGGACCCCGACGCCCCCACGCCTCCCGCCCTGGAAGGCGCCCTGGAGAACGGCAAGGGAGGTACCCCGGAACCGGGGACCGAAAGGCCGGCTCGAACCCTCGAGGAGAAGATCCGGGCGGATATCGTGACTCGGGCCACCTTCGCCCTCAAATTTGCAGTTTCGGGTGCCATGTCCAAGGACCATCTTGAGGCCAAGATGCTCCTAGCCGGGTACCTACTTGATTGGGGACGCGCCCCGCATGAGCTCTATGTCGTCTGCAAGGAGGGCGGTTATCGCGTCAGCGCATCGGAACTCGGCATCACGCGCTCCGAGGTCGAGGCGCGGATCGCGAAAAACTCCGGCTTCGACTTGGGCTCCGCCCGTCGTCAATCGAATCCGTCCAGCTCCCGTCCTGGGAAGCGGAAGGGAGTGGCGAAAGGGTCCACCGCCGCCGCCGGTCGAAAGACCCGCAAGGCGAATTGGCGGCAGGGATAACTAGAGTGGGGAGGCCGAGAGATTTGGCCTCCCCATTTCATTTTCGCGGGCGGATCGCTACCGTCTGCCGGTGAGCTCCCAGTCCCAGATATACTCCTCGACCTGCTCGGCGAGATGGAGCGGGGCGGGAAGGTTCACCCTCATATCGTTCTTGTAGAGCTGCACCATGCAGCCGCGCAGGGCCTCGGCGTATTTGACGCTGGCAAGCGCCTCGGCCTCGCCGCCGGGCGACAGAAGGCAGTACTCGTTGATCGTCTTCTCGCAGAACGCCGCGGTGGGCGAATCGTACTTCGATCCGCGTGCGGACCATTTGTACTGGGCGTCGCCCGGTCGCGGGGCCAACGCGAGGAAGTAGCCGTCCATCTTGAAGAGTCCCTGCTTGTCGCGCCTGTTCGGCACGGTGCCGTCGTCTGCGCCGCCCGCGGCCACCTCGTCCGTGAACCAGTCGGGGACCTCGCCGTTGAGACCGGAGCGTATACGCAGGATGCGCAGCTTGCTGCCCGCGAGGCCAAGCGGCTCCTCATATCCGGTCGGTCCGTAGCTCAAGGGTCCCGACTCGAGGCCGGAGTCGCTGATGCCGGGCCACCAGTCTCTCTGGCGGATGCGGCCGTAGGAGTTGACGAGGAGGAGTTCCGGCCTGTCGCCGGTGGCGCGGACTATGCCGTGGAGCATCCTCTTCAGGGCCATTCCGTTTGCTCGCTTGCAGGAGTCCGGAAAGCCCTCGGAACCGCTCAGCCGGGCGAACTCGATGAGGGCGCGCCAGTACGGTAGGCTTCCGTCAGGTAGGAGGGGGCAGTACACGGTGACGGCACCGCTTCTCATGTCCTGTCGGACGCAATAGGGGAAGCTCGCCCGCGCCTTGCCGTTGCCGGAGTTGTAGACCTTCAACCCTATCGCCGGGATCGAGGTATCGATGCCGCGCGAATTGCGTGCCGGTTCGGGTACGAAACCGAGCTGGCGCATGAGGTCGCGGACGGCGACGCGCGCGCGGATCTCGGGACTGTCCTTCGAGTCCTCGGGTTCGATGAATTGGGTCAGGCGCCCGGTTTTCGCGAACGCGATGCGCAGGGCGCGCTTGGGGTCCCCGCCGTCGTCTTTGCCCTTGGGCTTGTAGCTCTCGGCGCCCGGCAGGACCACTATGCACGCGGTCGGGTCGGTCGCCTCGGGAAGCGCGGCGGCGACTTTGCGCCAGCGGATCTTCGCCTGGCTGTCGCCGGTATTCTCCATGCGGTTCAGGAGGTCGTTTGCCGGGATGTTATCGATCTCGACCTCGAAGCCGTCGACGGCCCCCTCCCCACCGAGAAAGCGGGAGATCTCGGCCCTTGCCATATCGAGGAGCCGGGCATCGTCCTGGTTGCCGATCAGCTGGAATACGGCCCTGTCCCTGCCGGTGCAGCGGGCGAGTCTGGCGCGGTTGGCCCGGCCCCAGGCCTCCTGTCTCGCCCGTGCGCTGACGGGGTCCTTGTCCCAATCCGCCTGCCTGGGTTCCTCTATGGACGCCTTGAGATGGGTCAGTTGAAGCGAGTCGAGCGCACCGACGGGCTCCGCGATATCTTTGAGCCGAGCCGCGACGGCCTCGAAGAACATGGCCTTGTCGATGACGGATGCCCCGCTTGCGACCGAAGGCTTCGATGCCCAGGAGGCGGTCATCGCGTAGGGGGATAGGATCTGCGGCTGCGAGCCGTCGCGGGCGTACCTGCCCATGTCCTCAAGATACTCGCGGACTGCGGGCAATCCGGTCCCGCTGGCGAACTCGTAGTTCGCCAGGGCCGCGGGGTCCCAGGCCAAGTCGCGCTTCTGTTTGTCGTAGCCGTAGGGGACGACGCGGAGCGTGCCGCCTTCCGTGCGGACGTAGGCGTTGACATCGTGTTTGAGGAACGGGTCGTCCTGCCATGGCTTGCCGATGAAGCGGCGGACGGCGACATCCATGTTGAGCCTTGCCTTGCGGCCGACCGGCAGCGTCTCGACGTGGAATCTGAGGGCGAACGCCCACGGGTCCTCCTTGTGCCAGTGGATATCGGAAATCAGCTCGTAGACGTTTCCGTTTCCGCGTGAGACTCTGCTGAAGTTCTCGACCATGCCGTTGGCGAGTTCGAGGGGGATGTCGGCGATGGCGTCGGCAACTTGCGCGGAGAATGCGGGGAAGGTGAGCCTGCCCGTGGGACGGCCGTCGCCGCTGAACAGGCAGATCTCTTCGCCACGCACGGCCTCCTCGAACGTCTCGGGGTGCAGCATCCCCATCACCTTGCGGTAGGCGGGGGATTGGGTATCGATGTCCTTGCGGGAGGAGATCCAGACCGCGATGACGTTGCATAGCTTCGCGAGATCAATGGGGGCGAGGGCGATAAGCCAGCTGTCGGTATGTACGTTGGGGCGTACGGGATTCAGCTCGACGGCCCGGTCGAGCCAGCAGCGCAGGTCGTCCTTGAGGACTTTGGTGTTGAGGTAGCCGCCCTCTTTCCTCGGGGGCATGAGCGTGAAGAGGGCGTCGCGCAGGCTGTCGGGCAAGCCGACGACGTGCATGATCGTCTTGGTGTCGGGGACGGGTGCGAATGACATGAGGTGCAGCTTAGAGTCCGACATTTCCGATTCCTTTCCTGAATGACTCGTAGAACGGCCCGTAGAGGGCTTTGGCGACCTCCGGCTGGTCGCTATCGTGCATAAGGCGTTCCATGTAGGCGCCGAGCTCTTCCAGGGTCCTGAACGAGAGCTTCCCGTCGCCGCCGCGGAAGGCCGCATCGGCGAAATAGACATGCGGCGCGGGCCTCTCCTTATCGGCAAGCCTCGCCAGGCGTCCGAATATCTGGATGATCGTGACCATGAGCGTGGAGATCGCGTCGTCTACGAGGAATTGCCTGCCCATGGTCCTCCATGCGCCCATGGGAAGGTTCTCGTCCCGCTCCATGGTCTTCCATGTGCGCCAGGCGGAGGCCCTGACCTCGGTCGCGAACTCCCCGGGATTGGCCGGGTAGTCGCCGACCTCCCTTTCGATGAGGCCGTTGAGCTTGCGGTATCGCCCGCCGAGGTCGTGCGGTGTGCCCATCGGGCGCACCGAGAAGATGAGGCTCGTGAACACGGCATGGCCGCCGCGGTCGACGATATTGAAGCCGCGCTCGATGGCCATGGCCGGCGCCACGAGCACTTTGGCCGGATGGTCGCAGAACTTGTAGACTTCGCTCCGGGGTACGAAGTGCTCCCTGTGCTCGTGGTTGTTGCGCACCAGGGCCGCGACCTTGATTGCCTGGCCCTTGCGTCGGAACTATTGCTCGATGCGGTCGCGTGCGTCCTCGGCCTCCCGGTAGCTGTTCACGATGACCAGGGCCTTTCCCGCGCCATCCGCGTCGAGTTCGTCCCTCAACGTGGCCATGGTCTGGGATAGGACGATGCCGAGGTTGCCGGAACGCATCTCGGCGGCGCTGCCGGACACGTTCTGCTCGATGCCGAGGTCCCTCACGGTCGAGGTGGAGAGCTTGGCCGCCTTCCACGGCTCCGCCTCGAGGAGGTAGTCGACCGGCCTGTTCACGTGGTATTGCAGGCAGCCGGGCTCCCAGCTCGAACCGGAGAGCAGGAGCACGTGCGGCCCCAGCGCCGCCCCGGCGGGGTCGGTATCGAGCCAGGGCAGCGAGCACATGAAGGCCCGCCCGAAGGCGAACTGCCGGAAAAGCCTGAGGTCGTTGCCGTCGAGCTTCATCCCGAAGATGTTGCCGATCAGCGAGTTGGGGAGATAGTGCTGCTGGCGCGTGTAGCTGAACTTGAGGAAGTTGTACAGCTCGTCGACGGAATCGTCCTTGAAGCTGAGGAGGTCCTGCGCGGAGGCGAGTTCGCGCAGATACGAGTCGAACCGGATGACCTTGAGGGCGAAGGAGAACCTGGTCCGCAGCTCGTCGGGAAGCTCCGAGCATCCGCGTGCAGCGAGGTATTCGTTCAACGAGTAGCTGTGGGTGTCGTCGTCGATGCCCTCGCAGGAGGTCGCGACCGCCTGCGAGAGCTTGTTGAGGGCCGCGTCGCCGCCATCGAGGCTCTTCTTGGCAATCTCGAATCTATAGGGGTTGATGAGTTTGTCGGCATCCTCGTAAACCTGTTTGGGAAGGCCCTGCTCCAGGAGGTCGTTCAGAAGCGAGAGCGACGTGAACGCCTCGTCCTTGACGATGCGCCATTTCGCCACGCGGTCGTCCCTGACGGATTTGAGCAGCGCCTTCGCGACGGGCTCGGATTTCTGGCGCAGGTCATAGAAAAGCTCCTCGTTGAAGTCCCTCATCTTGTCGTCCGGGCGCCGCTTCATGGCTACGGCTGTCGGGTCGGCGGCGTTGCGGATGAGCTCCTGGAAGCTCATGCTCGGGGCGAAGCAGCCGTCGAGCTGCGCCTGCACGCGGTCCGCCTCATCGAACAGGACGACGTCGAACTGCTGAAGAGCCTCCTCGAAGAATGCCTTGCGCTCCCTTCCGACGATCATGGTGGCGAAGCCGGTGGGAGTCGTGACCACGACGTCGGATGTCAGGGACTCGCGGGCCATGGCCTGCGATGGACACACGTCCCAGTACGGGCATGAGTTCGCGCCGCCCTTCTTGGACCGGAGGCCGCGGCATGGCGTGCTGCCGTATCCGCAGGCCTCGGGATCGGAAGAGGAGAGCCCGTCCATGATGCAGGCGGTCTCCAGGTATTTGGATGCGGAATGGTCGAGGAGCATGGAGTCATCGTGGTCGAAGAACTCGTCGAGCCGTTCGATGCGCCTGCCGCGCGACACCAGGGGCGAGGCGCTGATTCCCGCCTCGCGAAGCAGGACGACGCTTTCCATCACGTCCGATACCGAGTTGAGCAGGGATACCGCGCGCAGGCCGCGCTTCGCGAGGCAGACGATGAGCATGTTGGCGAGGACGGACTTGCCGGCGCCGACGAAGCCGACGAGGCTCACGACCTCATCGAGGCGCAGGCCGTCAGCGACGGATGTGCTGCCGCCGCGGGCCCGCTTGAGGAGCCCCTGGTCCTTGACCCTTCTGAGCACGGCGGCGTAGTGGGTCTTCCCGGTCTTCTCCCCGACTTCGTCCGCGGTCGAGATGAGCTCGTCGAGGGTGATATCGATGGGCGGGCGCCTGCTCTTGCGGGGGATATCGTCAATCTTGCCCGTTTGGGGCGGCACGGCATCGGGTATGGTCACCCAACGGATCGATCCGGTTACCGTGGTATCGCCGGTCGCCTCGGGCTTGCATGTGTAGGAATACCGTCCTTTGGGTCTCGCGACCACGTTTTTATGGGAGAGTTTGACATCGCCGAGGAGGCGGTCTATATAGATCGGCATGCGGTCGATCCCGGTAAGGGGGTGCTCGCGCAGGGCCATTCCGCCGTTGGCGATATCGAAGAACCGGTATCGCTCATATTCCGCGCGCTCGTAGAGGCCCAGCAGTCGCCGCCAGGCCGTGGATGAAGCCAGCGAGAACAGGTGTCGGCGCGCCATCTGCATGAGGTGGCCGTCCGCGCCGATGGTCTCGGGCCTGATGAGCTGGTAGTTCGATAGGAGCCTGTCGGCCTTTCGGGGATCGGCGCCGGGACCGCATACGCGTACCGCGAGCGCGAGCAGCGACTCCACATTCAGGAACTCGTCGAGGGATAGGTCGCTGTCCTCGGGATAGCGCACCTCGAGATTGCGCTTCAGCTGGTCGAAGCCTTCCTGGGCTGTATCATTCGGCTCGCTCATCGCGTGCCTCCCTTCGCGGCGGCATCGAGTCGTTTCGAGAAGTTGCGCAGCGTTTCGCATGAATAGCCGGTCTTGCCGCGCAGGACGGCATTGCATAGCGCGCGATATCCGGGATGGTCCCGTTCGACTTGGTCCGGCACGACATAGGCCACCTCGTCCGCGCACATCTGGGCGATGCCGGTGTCGTCCTCTATCTCGCGGGCAAGCCGCTCGGCGCGGCCGTATGCCTTGGCGTCGACGGCAAGCTGTCGGCCGTCCGGCAGATGGATCAGGATGTCGCAGGTGTCCTTGAGGGGCCACATTTCGTATTTCAGACCGAGGCCCGCTGCGGCCTCGGCGATCGCCAGCTCGAGCTTTCCGGGGGAAGAGATGTAGTGCATGACGCCGCGGGATAGGCGGAAGGCGTCGTGCGCGACGCTGTCCAGCTTGTCGAAATCGCCTGTGACGGCCTTGGCGCACGTCGCCGATGAGCAGTGGGGCTGCTTGCCTCGCATGGTCATCGTCCAGCCGCAATTCGGGCATACTTTTGCGGCGCCCGGGACGGGTTCGTAGGCCATGGAGACGAATTCCTGCAACCACACCGGGTCGATGGTGTCGGCTTCGCCCTGGTCGAGGGGGTCGGGGTCGCCCAGGGCGAGCCCCGTCTTGATCCTGACGTATTCGTTCCAGGTGAGCAGCGGGTGGCGGATGAGCATCCTGCGTCCGTACGCGTATTGCTCCTGGGTGCCGGCTCGGAGGAATTCATACACCCTGCGTTCCTGATGGCCGCCCAAGAGGTCGTTTTCCGCAAAGCGCAGCACCTCGTAGCATTCCGACGTCGCGGCGAAGTAGTCGCCGTCTACTGACGCCAGGGGCCCGATCTCGATGGACCGGCACCCTTCGACGGCTTCCCTGCACTCGTCGCGCCACCGGGCCGTCCACTCGCGCACGTCTGACGCTGCGCTGTTCCTGATGAAATCGGACTCATTGAACGTCGGCAGCAGCTCTTCCGCATCGTCGGAGCACTCAGCGCACAGCGCGGCGAGGATATTCATGCCGTGTCTGAATGCCTGGCTGTAGGGATACCTATGCGGGTCGGCCTCGTAGAGGCCGTCCTTCTCGGCGATGCCGTATGCGATGAGGAATACGGCGGTCTCGAAGCGGTTGGCGATATCGCGGGCTTTGCCGGCGGCTTCGGCCGCGGCGATCGGGTCGGACATGGACCACCTCTTTATTGGAATTGGCATACACAGCAGCTTTGATACCCGCCCCCGCCGCGCTTTACACGCCCCTACCGAAACTCGACGGATAAAAATGTCCCTGCACCGGCTCGAATCGAGTGAAAGACTTCCCGCGCACGGGGTAGAAAAAGCTGGGACGGTACACATCCGCGCGAAAGGTCGGACATGTCTAGGGTGGCCTACGGGCAAAAGGGATACAGCGGCGCCTCCATGAGCGCGAACGCGCGGGCGGCCTACGAGGCGGGGGAGATGCCCCGCTCGAAATGGACCAAGGCGGCGATCCTCGGCGCCTTGAGGGGCTACTGCGATGAGATGGACCTGCTCTACGACCCCGCGGTCGAGTCCGAGACCAAGGCCGCGCTCTTCGACCGGTTCATCGCCTACTCGTCCTGGCACCACACCGGCGCCTACGCCCGCGAGACGGAGTTCTTCGCCCTGGACGAGGCCGCCGTGGTCGGGGCGTTCCGCGAGCTCGGGCCCGAGGAGGCGGCCGAGCGCGACCGGATCCGGGCGCAGGCTGCGGCTCGGGTGCAGGAGGCGGAACGGCATCGGAGGGAAGCGGAATGCCTATTCGAGTACCGCTTCTCCTGCTCCCCATATAGCGCCATGGCGTACGAGGCGTTCCATCCCGAGCTGTGCGAGCGCCGCGTGAGCAAACGCAGGAAGCAGGAGCTCGTCGTGTACCGGCTGGGGGGCGGCGGCGGGGCGCGGCGCCGACCCGTGAAT
>OBXF01000955.1_pt1 | contig 18233 bp, 18 predicted proteins | sample 1495371 | NCBI WGS metagenome assembly OBXF01 (sample SAMEA2580143, study PRJEB22360) | human gut metagenome | biome: human gut; feature: human-associated habitat; material: faeces | place: Denmark | collected 2008/2010 | reverse complement strand
GGGCGCAGCCGCCGAAATCGACGGATCGAGAACCATGCCCAGCGGCGCAGGACAGTCGAAGGTCTGCTTGTTGCCGTCCTTGGTGATCGAGGCTCCGTAGGCCGTGTAACCGTCCATCGAAGCCGCCGTGCCGACCACCATGTAACGGCGGCCGTTGTGGTGGGAGCAGAGTTTGGTCAGGTCGTTGATCACGCCCGAACCGACGGCCACGGGAACGGCATCGGTCGCAGCCAGCACACCGTCCAGCTCCTCGACGAACGACCATTCGGCGTAGAGTTTCGGATCGGCGAACACGTGCGGTTCGTCCTGCCCGATCCCCGCATCGGCGAGGATGCGGTGCACCTCGCCGCCGGCGACGCGCCACGTATTGGTGTCGGCGACCACGACGGCGCGGCAGCCGGGAAACAACTCGTTGAACATCTCCGCCGTCCGCGGAAGGGTTCCGACGCCGATCACCAGCGCTTTGGTGTCGGTCGTGCGCTGAAGGGCGCTCTCTACCTTATTCATAGAATATCTGCTTGATTTTACCGTTTCCAATTTTTCACAAACGAAACCCGCAGGAAAACTCCCGGGTTTCCCAAAACAAAGGCAAATATAGATATTATTTTCCTTTCGACAGCCAAAAGCGACGAAAAAATTTTCCTTTCACGATGCATTTTATTTCTTTTCGGATTAATAAAACGAAAAATTGGATAAAAGAAAATAAAAACATACCTTTGGATTTCGAACCGATACAACTTTCACCATGAAACGACTTACCCTACTGCTGGGCGCGCTCCTGCTGACGGCCGCCGCCCTCGCCCAAACCGCCGTGCCGCCTACGGTACGCATCGCACACGGACCCTATGTACTGAATGTCACCGAAGACGGCTTCACGGTCGTCTGGGACGCAAAGGCCGACGCCATCGGCTGGGTCGAACTCGCCCCGATGGACGGATCGCACTTCTACTCGGCCGAACGGCCCAGGTATTACGACTCGCATCTCGGACTTTGCCGCGTCGGACGCATGCACCACCGGGTGCGGATCGAAGGACTCCAACCCGGCACGACCTACCGCTACCGCATCATGCAGCGGGGAATCGTCCTGAACGAGGGCAACCGGCGCGTCATCCTCGACGACGGGGACGGCAGCGAAGTGTACCGGCGCAAGCCCTACACCATCAGAACCCTCGACCCTGCACAGGAAAAGGTCGATTTCTGGATGGTCAACGACATCCACGCCCGCGACTCCGTTTTCCAGCTGCTGATCAAGGAGGCCCCCGAAGCCCAGCCGGACTTCGTCTGCCTGAACGGCGACCTGGCCAGCCAGACCGAGACCGAGCAGACGCTCTGGGACGCCTGCCTCGGGTCGGCATCGAAGATACTCACGCCCGCGGGCATCCCCCTCGCCGTGACGCGCGGCAACCACGAGAACCGCGGCGCCTATGCACAGCACTGGCTCGACTATTTCCCCACACCGACCGGCGAAACCTACTACACGTTCCGCCGCGGCCCGGCCTTCTTCATCGTGCTCGACGGCTGTGAAGACAAGCCCGACAACGATCCCCGCTATTACGGCATGGGCGACTGGAACGAATACCGCCGGCAGCAGGCGGAATGGCTGAAAGGCGTCGTCAACAGCGACGAATTCCGGGCGGCCCCCGTGCGCATCGTGCTGATGCACATGATCCCGGGCAAGGAGGACAGCTGGTACGGCGAGCAGCAGATCCGCAGGCTGTTCGTACCCGAACTCGCCGGCAAAGGCATCGACCTGATGCTCTGCGGCCACTACCACCGCTACCACTGGATCGACGACGGCAGCCGCGGGGTCGACTTCCCGATCCTCGTCAACTCGAACAACGACTGCCTCCGCGTGTCGGCCGACGCGAAGGGCATCGACCTGAAGGTGGTCAACACCGCAGGCGCCGTGATCAAACAACGCCGCATCGACAAAAAATAATCACGAATTAAATATGTTCCTTTCCCATCTGTTCCGCGCCGGCTGCGCCGCAGCCCTCATGCTCCTACTGCCCGGATGCGGCAGCGACGACAAACCCGAAGCTCCGTTGCCGAAAATCGAAAGCCTGACCTTCGAGCAGGCCTCCTACGAAGTCGGCAGCGGCGCGGTAAAACGCCTTAACCTGCTCATCAAACCCGAAGGCGGGGCGGAGAGCGTTTACAACAACCAGCTCAACCCCTACGACATGACGTGGGGCATCGACGATCCCTCGGTCGCCAGCATCACGCAGGGCGGCATGCTGACAGCCCTGAAACGCGGCTCGGCCACCGTGACCGTCGCCACGCCGTATTACACCGCGCCGGTTTCCGCGACGATCGTCGTCGACGGAGGCGTCAGCCCCGAAGAAAACCTGCTGACCGAACAGCTCGCCCGGCCGCTCTCCGCCGCGATTATCTACAGCCGCAACGTCCGGCTGGCACGCAACAGCGTACTCCAGAGTTTCGACATCGACTCCGGCGGCGACATTTTCTACATCCAGATCGCCGGAACCGACGCCCATTCGCTCAACGTGCTGCGCGGCGCTCCCGCCCCCGGTGCGGAGAAAACGCAGCTCGCCGCACCGCTGATGACGCTCACCTACTTCGGACACGGAACCAACATGGCCGTCGAGGAAGAGGGCGACGACCGCTGGATCTGGGCCGGAAGCTACGGCTCGAAGGAATCGGGATCGGACGGCTATTCCTTTTCGCAAACCATCGCACGCGTGAAATTCGTCCCGGGAACGGACTGTAAGCCCGAACAATGCACGGAACATTACTTCCTGCCGGGCGTACGCCATATCCACCCGGCTCTCGACCCGGCAAACGACGTGCTCGGCGTCACCTATTCGGGCGGCGGAACCCGGCATTTCGCCTTTTACCGTCTGAGCGACGCCAAAGCCCTCGCTCCGACGACCGAACAACTCGAACAGCGCACCTGGGGCGGCGGCGCAACCGACCCGAACAAAACGCCGGTCACGGAAAGTCCCGCGGTCCAGGTGCGCAACCTCGGCAGGCTCACGCGGCTCGGAGGCTTCAGCCTGACGGAAGGCAGCAACCCCGACCAGATCGGCAAATACGCCTTCCAGGGCTTCGACGTTAAAAACGGCAGGGTCTTCTACTACGAAGGGGAGAACAACCTCGGGAACACATTCCTGCCGTCGAACGCTTACCTCACGGTGTTCGATTTTCAGGGCGGCATCCGCTGCGCCCGGACCCGTGTCGGACTGCTCGACGACCGCAAAGCCCTGCAATCGAACTCGATCTCGCAGGTGGGATCGCTGGAAGCCGAAGGCGTCAAGTGGCACGACGGCAAGCTCTACCTGGGTTTCACGGCCCGCAACGCAAACACCTCGGGCGACGACCGCCTGCAAACCATTTTCCGCTACGATTTACCTTTAAAAGACTGATACGATGGAAAATAAACCCTTTCACAAGTACCGATCCGTCTGGGAAGACGCCGAACTGATGGAACGCCTGCGCCGCATCCGCCACGTGGCGCTCGACATGGACGGCACGATCTACATGGGAATGTCGCTGTTCCCCTACACGCAGGACTTCCTGCACGGACTCAAGGAACAGGGGATCGGTTACTCGTTCCTGACGAACAACCCGTCGAAAAGCATCGCGGACTACCTCCATAAACTCGACGCGCTGGGCATCAGGGCTTCGCGCGACGAGATGTACACCACGGCGCTGGCCACCATCGACTACATCAAGACCCATCACCCTGCGGCCAGGCGGCTGTTCCTGCTCGGCACGCCGTCGATGATCTCGGAATTCGAGGCTGCGGGATTCGAGTCGTGCGCCGACTCGGCCGACGACGTGCCCGACGTGATCGTGGCGGCGTTCGACATGACGCTCCGCTACGAACGGCTCTGCCGCGCGGCCTGGTGGATCAAACAGGGAGTGCCTTATATCGCCACCAACCCCGACCGGGTGTGCCCCACCGATCAGCCGCCCGTATTGGTCGACGGCGGCTCGATCTGCGCCTGCCTCGAACACGCCACGGGACGCCGCCCCGACATCACGTTGGGCAAGCCCGACCCGAACATGCTTTCGGGCATCCTCTCGCGCCACGGGTTGCAGCCCTACGAGATCGCCATGGTCGGCGACCGCATCTACACCGACGTCCAGATGGCCCACAACGCCGGGGCGATGGGCGTACTGGTGCTCTCGGGCGAAACGACGCTCGACGTGGCCGACAAGGCCGACCCGCAGCCCCACATCACGGCCGACAGCATCGAAGTGCTGGGCGAACTGATCCGCGAAGCGCACGAATAACGACAGCCGGAACTCCACGACCGGACGTCCCGCCTCCGATCCGCCGCCCGGAGAGGGGCAAACAGAAACGCCTGATAAGCTACGACAATAGCGCTATCGGAAAATACCGAATCCTTGCGGGTTCGGTATTTCGTTTTATGCATTATCTTTGCGGTGGAAAACCCGGCAACCCGGACGGTTTGCTGCGTATTTGCCAAACAAACGAAAACGATTCGTATGGAAGAACACAATATCCTCATCCCCCTGCTGCTGACACTCGGCGCGGGCCTCGCCACGGGCATCGGCAGCGCGATCGCCTTCTTCGCCAAACGCACCAACAAACGGCTGCTTTCGTTCTCGCTGGGCCTCTCGGGCGGCGTGATGATCTACGTCTCGTTCGTCGAGCTGTTCCAGCAGGCAAACACGACCCTCTCGGCCGAATGGGGCGCACACACGGGCGTGATCGTCACCGTGGCGAGTTTCTTCGCGGGCATTCTGCTGATCGGCGTCATCGACCGGCTGGTCCCCTCGATCGAGAATCCCCACGAAGCACACAGAGTCGAGGAGATGGACCATCAGCCGCACAATCCCCGTCTGATGCGCATGGGCGTGATGACGGCGCTGGCCATCGGCATCCACAACTTCCCCGAAGGCATCGCCACCTTCACTTCGGCGGTGGACAACATGGCCCTCGGCGTAGCCATCGCCGTGGCCATCGCCATCCACAACATTCCCGAAGGCATCGCCGTCTCGATCCCGATCTACTACGCCACGGGCGACCGCCGAAAGGCTTTCCGCCTGTCGCTCCTCTCGGGCCTCGCCGAACCGGTCGGCGCCGTACTGGCCTATCTGGTGCTGACGCCCTTCATGACCCCGACGCTGATGGGCTGCATCCTTGCAGGCGTGGCAGGCATCATGGTCTTCATCTCGATCGACGAACTGCTGCCCGCGGCCCGCGAATACGGCGAGGCGCACATCTCCATCTACGGCGTGGTGGCCGGCATGGCCCTGATGGCCGTGAGTCTGATCCTGCTGGCATGATCAAACAATTCAGAATTCACAATTCAAAATTCATAATTTGGACATCTTACTCCTCATCATCGGCCTCGGACTGATCCTCGCAGGCGCGAACTTCCTGACGGACGGTTCCGCGGCGTTGGCGCAGCGGTTCCGCGTGCCGGAATTCATCATCGGACTCACGGTGGTCGCCGTCGGCACCTCGACGCCCGAACTGGTCGTGTCGGCGCTCTCGGCCATCGCAGGCAAAAGCGACGTGGCAATCGGCAACGTCGTGGGGTCGAACATCTTCAACGTCTTCGTCATCCTGGGCGTCTGCGCCCTGATCCGCCCCCTGCCGCTCACGGCGGGCAACATCCGCCGCGACATTCCGTTCGGAGTGATCGTATCGCTGTTGCTGCTGGCGCTGGCAGCGGACTCCTATGTCTTCAAAGGTGCGGCGGACCGCATCGGACGCATCGACGGCATCGTCATGCTCCTGCTCTACGGCGCGCTGATGTGGTACACGATCCGCACCACGAAACGGCCCGAGGCGACGGCCCCGGACGCCGGAGCGAAACCCGGAATGGCCGGATGGCTCATGGCCGCGATGATCGTCGGAGGCCTCGCCGGACTGATTTTCGGCGGCGAAATGTTCCTCCGCAGCGCCACGGAGATCGCCCGGCGGCTCGGAATCAGCGAATCGGTGATCGCCATCACGCTCGTGGCTGGCGGCACATCGCTGCCCGAGCTGGCCTCGTCGCTCGTGTCGCTGTTCAAGGGCAAGGCCGACATGGCGCTGGGCAACGTCATCGGATCGAACATCGCCAACATCCTGCTGATCCTGGGCTTGAGCGCGACGATCCATCCGCTCTCGATGGACGGCATCACGGTCTGGGACCTGCTGATGGTCGTATTGAGTTCGGTGCTGCTGTTCCTCGCGGCCTTCACGTTCAAACGCCGGGCGATCGACCGTTGGGAGGGCGCGATCTTCCTGGCGATCTACGTCGCCTACATCGGGTATCTGATACGATAATCCGACCGCAAACCCACGGCTCACAGCCGTGTTTACAAATCCGGCCCACTCCTAAATCCCGCCGAGGCGGGATTTAAAACGAGGAGTCGTCCGAACCGGCCTGCATCAGGTAACGGTCGACGAGCCGCGGCACGGCATAGTCGCCCAGCGAGTCGGCCGGGACGGCCATAGCAGCGGCGGCAGGAGCGAATGCAGGCGTTTCGATGCGGTGAACGACCGCGTGAAGCCGCTGGTGAGACAGCTGGTGCCGGGGCAGGGAAACGCTGCGCACCAGATGCCACGGACCGTCGCCCAGCAGGCGGCGGAACTGCGGCAGAGCCGCGAGGTCCGGGAATTCAACGGGAGCGTCGGTCTCGATCAGCGGAAACTCGTAAAGTCCCTGCCAGATGTCGCGCCCCTCGCGGCGGTGCAGCAGGACCCGGTCGCCCGAGGCGACGTGCAGGTAATTGAACCAGCGGTCGCGGACCCGGGTTTTGCCTCGTTTCACGGGACGGTCGGCGACGGTTCCGGCAGCGAGGGCCAGACAGCTCTCCGACAGCGGACATGCTTCGCAGCGGGGCGACGCGGGCGTACACTGAATCGCCCCGAAGTCCATGATCGCCTGGTTGTAGCGGCCCGGATGCGCGGCGTCGAGCTGCGACTGCGCCAAGCAGGCGAAAGCCCGTTTTCCGGCCGTGGTGTCGATCGGTTCGGCGAGGTCGAAGAGCCGCGAGAGCACCCGGTAGACATTGCCGTCGACGACGGCGCACGGAGCGTCGTAAGCCGCCGAGCAGATGGCCGCCGCGGTATAGTCGCCCACGCCGCGCAGCGAACGCACGTCGTCCAACGAGCGGGGAAACACCCCTCCGAAACGCTCTACGACCTCACGGGCGGCGGCCCGGAGGTTGCGGGCGCGGCTGTAATAGCCCAGCCCCTGCCAGAGTTTCAGCACCTCGTCCTCGGGCGCGGCGGCGAGCGACGCAACGTCGGGAAAACGCTCCGTGAAACGGAGGTAGTACTCCATCCCCTGCGCCACGCGGGTCTGCTGGAGGATCACTTCCGAGAGCCAGATCCGGTAGGGATCGCGCGTACGACGCCACGGCAGGTCACGACCCTCGCGGGCGTACCAGTCGAGCAGTATTTCGGCAATGCGGTTCATAACGGAAGACAAAAATACGACTTCGGAATCAAATTTGAAGCATTCAGACCCAATTAAAACGAGATGCATATGGAAAGGAAGCACACTTTGATAGACAACGCCGCCGAAAAGCGTTACGAACTCGACCTCGGAGACGGCATGGCCCTGGCCGAATACGTTTTGGGACACGGACTTATCGTACTGACGCACACCGAAGTGCCCCCGAAGTACGAAGGTCGGGGCATCGGCAAGGAGCTGGTGCAGGGCGTGCTGGAGGACATCCGCAGAAAGAAGCTCAAGGTCGTCCCCCAATGCCCGTTCGTCGCGACCTATATCCGCCGCCACCCCGAATGGATGGACTTGGTGCTGACCGCCGAAAACAAGTAGGCCCGGGCAGGTTCGGCCCCCCACAACCGCCTGCCCGCAGGGAGCGCCCCGCCGCGAAACCGGACTCTTTTCGAAGGGTCCGATTCTGCCTCCTCCCGACAGGCATCTTCCCGCTCAATAAACACTTCCCGCTCAATAAATATAGGTATTCGCTTTTTCCGAAAAATTTCCGGCTCGAAATTTGGTTTATTTTATAAACTACTTTATATTTGTAATGGATTTACAAACCGAGCAGCCGCTCACAACCGGAAAAAGCCATGGAAATCACTCCCGCCCGCACCGACAAACGCCGCCTTTTCGCGCGCTGGTTCATCCGCCGCCTGACCACCTGCGTCGTGGTCTGCGCCTTTCTCGCCTTCGTCAACTGGCAAACCTCGCCCCACTGCTGGTGGGTGCTGTGGGTCATCGCCGGATGGGGGCTGAACATCGCCCTGTCGCTCGCCTGGTATCTGTTCGACTGCGACGACGAATGCAATTACCGCAACCGCTGAAAAAAACGAAACGATGGACAACAAAAACTTCAACGCCGACCAAAGCATCGAACTCATCCAGCGCATGATCCGCGACACGCGCCGCAACCTTTCGTCGGGCAGCAGCAACCTCTTCATCCTATGGGGATACCTGCTCGCCGCAACCGCCGTCGGGATTTTCCTCCTGCTGACCTTCACCGAAAGTCGCGCCTGGCAATGGCTGTGGCTGCCCGCACTGGCCGCCGGATGGGCCGCTACGTGGTGGTACAACCGCCGCCGTGCTACGCAGGTCAAAAGCTACACCGACCGCCTGCTGGAACAGGTATGGGGATGCATAGCAGGTCTGGCCGCCTTTTCTACCTTCGTGATCTGCATGGAGCGGGAATGGCCTGTCGATCCGCTGTTCCCGGTCCTGCTGCTGATCAGCGCAGGACTTTTCATCTCGGGAACGGTGATTCACAACAAATATATGTATTACGTTTCGTGCTTCCTATTGCCGGTTGCCTTCGGCATCATCCGCGAATCGTGGATCAATGTCAACCCGGACGGCAACCTGATTCAGTTCGCCGTGGCGGTCCTCGTCGGGCTCACAGGCTCGGGATACGCACTCAAACGACAAGTCAAACGCGACGCCGCAGAGGCTTCGGAAAACCGATAACACCATGGAAGACCGTAAACTCGAAGCCGCCGAAAGCCTGGCGCTGATCGGCCGCATGATCGAAAACACCCGCAGCCGCATGGTCCGCAACTCGGGCCGTCCGCTGCTGGCATGGGGCTACGCCACCGTACTGACGACGCTCGCCGTCTGGGGCGCAGTCCTCTATTTCCAAGACCCGCGCTGGAACTACCTCTGGCTGATGCTGCCCCTGCTGGGCTGGCTGCTGATGTGGATGTCGCGCGAGAAGAAGCCCGAAGGCGAGGTGCGCACGTTCGTCGACCGCGTGATCGGGAACGTCTGGACGGTAATGGGTCTTTCGGCGTGGTTCGTCAGCATGCTGGCGCTCTTCACGCCCATGCGCCTGCCGATACTCTTCATCATTCTGCTCATCATGGGCATGGGAACCACCGTGACGGGGCTGATCATCCGCTTCACGCCCACCGCCGTCGGGGGCGTCGCGGCCATCATCCTCGCTCCGTTCACGCTGATCGCCGGCGACATGTGGCAGCCGCTGCTTTTCATCGCCGGATTCGTGGTGATGATGATCGTTCCGGGGCATATCCTCAACTACAAGTCGAACCACCCTGCCCGATAACGCGATGTTCAAAGAGCTGAATCCCCTGTTGCACTCCGAATTGAGGCTGGCCGTCGTTTCGATCCTCATCGGGGTCGAAAGCGCCGACTTCGTCTTCATCCGGCAGCAGACCGGAGCCACCGCCGGGAATCTCTCGGTGCAGCTGGACAAACTCGCAAAAGCCGGTTACATCGAAGTCGAGAAGACCTTCCGCGGCAAGATTCCCTGCACGGTGTGCCGCATCACCGACGCCGGGCGCGACGCCTTCGCCGAATACGTCGAGGCGCTGCAATCGTATATCAAGAGATAAATATGGCTATACACAGGGGTTATTCGTCGCGTTTCGCGGCGGGAAGTGTTCCGCATTATCGCTTGCAGCGGAAGAAGAACGGCATGAAGGCGAAGCGTTAAAAAACGGGGCCGGTTTGCTTGCAAACCCGCGTCAGGCGCCCGTTTTAGCACAGCCAAATGTCGTTCCCGCGAAAGCGACATGCGGATGGTTTTGCGCCGCTTTTGCCATCAAAAGCGGCAAACAATCGCGGCAAAGACGCGGTCCATTGGCAATTTTTGCCACCAAAAGGAGCCAATATCCCGCACGGAAGTGCAAATCAGATCGTACAGAAAAACGTCACCAGAAACGGGACGCTGAAATCGAGAGCACAGCCGTGGAAGATCGAAACCACGGCATAGGGCCGCCCGGCGGCCTGCGTGATGACGGGCAGCGTGGTGTCGAAGGTCGTCGCGCCGCCGATCGACACGGCGGCCAGAGGTCCGCACCAGCGCGCCACGAGCGGTGCGGCCAGCAGGGTGAAGATTTCACGCATGACGTTGCACAGCAGGGCGATCGTTGCCAGCTCCGGTCCCCGGAGGTCGGCGATGAAGATGCTCGAAAGCGAATAGTAGCCGAATCCCGCGCCCACGGCCAGCGAGTCGGTCAGCGACCAGCCGCCGAGCAGCGGCGCGGCGAGGGCCGCACCGGCCAGCGTGCCTACGGCCGTGGCGACGGGCAGCAGCGCCAGCCGCGGATCGAGCCGCCGGACTCGCTCCGCAAGGGTGCGGTCGTTGCCCAGCGTCACGCCGACGCAGAACATCAGCGCGTAGAGCACATAGGCGCTCATACGCGAACCGGTCATGTCGAACGGCGCGAAAAGCCCCGCGACGCACCCCGCGACGAAAAAGGCGACGATCACCAGACTCCCTTTCAGGGCCGTCCACGCGGAAACGGGAGCTTTGTCCGCATCTCCGCCTTCGTCCGCAGACACAGCGCGGCCGCGAATACGCCGCCACAGCAACCACGCAGCGAAGACGCTCCCCGCAACGGACAGCGCAAAGATCGCAAAGGCGGCCGCCCCGAGCGTCGCCAGAGAGCCGACGACCGCCGGATCGGAACCGACCTCGACGCCCAGCAGGAACAACAGCGCCCAGATAATGAAGGTGATGAGACGTTGTACGAAGGCGAGGCGCCAGCCGACAAGCAGGCGCCCCGTCACAATGCCTCCGATGATGACGGCGAATATTGCAAGCATTCCGGTTACTCCTTTTTCGCCGTGAGTTTCTCGATCTGCAGCTCGGCCTCGGCTTCGAGGTTGGCAGCCTGCTTCTCGGCCTCCTGCACCAGCTTATCCCCGCCCTTCTCGGCGGCGATCCTGGCCAAAGCCCCCTTCGAAGCCGCGGCTTCGACGAGTTTCGCGCGCTGTTCCTGCGCGGCGGCGATGAGTTTCTCGCCGGCGCGCTTCGCCTCGGCGCGGAGGTTTTCAGCCTGTTTGGCGATCTCTTCCGAGAGCGACTCGCTGCCCGTGAGTTTCTGTATCTGCTCGTCGACGACGTTCTTCACGGCCTCCTCGGCGGCCTCCCTGATCCCGAGGGTGATCTTCGGCGAGGAGAACGTGCCGCCGATGTTCACGCCGACCGACTGGAGCGTCTTCCCGCCCGGAACGGCCACCCGGGCCTTGTAGTCGATGGTCTGGTCAAGCCCCGTCGAACCCGCGAGGTTGATGTTCACGCCGCCCATCTTCAGATCGAAGGGCTGCGTGGTGATGCGCCCGTCCTTAATGGAGAAACGAATGGCGACATCCCGGGCCTCGATTTTCCGCAGGTCGTCGTTGCCCAGCGCCTTGGCCAGGGCATCGAACGCCTCGATATTCTGCACGTGGATATTGGCCGACTTGATCTCGCCCGCAGCGTTGAGCGACCGCAGGTCGGGAGACATGGCGGCGTCGAGCGACGTGCCGAGGTCGAGCGACAGCGAATAGTCGCCGCCCGTCTTGGCGAAGATCGGCACGAGTTGCTGCACCATCTCCAGCTCCTCGAAGGTCTTCCGGAACGAAGCGCCCGAAACGGCGGCATCGAGTTTCAGGACCGGACGCGCCGGATCGGCAGCCGTCGAGTAGCTGCCCGAAGCGGTGGCCCTGCCGCCGAAGACGCCCATCGCAAGCCGTTCGAGCGACAGCGCGCCGCCGGCAACGCGCATCTCGCCCGAGATGTCGCCGATCGTCATCTTTTCGAAAAGCACCTTTCGCAGATCGGTGTTGAGCGAGAGGTTCAGGTTGCGCGGGACCTCGATGGCCCGCACCGGTTCCGCCGGAGCCTCTTCGTCCGCGGCCCCGCCTTCCGCCGAGGGCATGGCGTCCATGATCTCGTTCAGGTCGAGCAGCTCCGATTTCACGTAAAGGCGCCCCGAAAGCACGTCGTCCCGCAGCAGGTAACCGATGTAACCGGTCAGCTGGCCGTTGGCCGAAAGGTCGCTCCTGCCGACCGTCAGGCCGAACTCCCCGAGCGTCATCGCGGCGGGCGTGACGGTGGCCGCAGCGCGGCGGATACGGACCGCCGGGAGGTTGGGAAGCGTCAGCCCCACCCCTTCGACGACGAAGGTTCCCTGCGCGCCCAACCGTTCGTAGCGGTTCTTCTCGATGTCGGACATGCGGCCCGAAAGTTTCAGGTCCGCAGTGATCAGACCGCCCAGGTCGACGCCCTTTTCCAGCGGATAGACCTCCTTCACGGCTCCCAGGTCGACCCGTCCGTCGGCCGAAGCCCGGAAAACGGGGTCGCTGACGAGATTCGTGGCGTAGAAGGTCGCCGCAACGGAATTTCCGGCCATCCGAAGCCCGAATTTCGAGAGATCCACGACCGTCTTGTCCATCACCGATCCGGGGTTCGAGACCCTGGCGGCGATATTGATGTCCGTCACGGCCTTGGGCAGCGAGGAGTACTGGAAACTGCCGTTGCGGACCTCGGTTTTCAGCTCGAAGGCCGGAAGCGCCGGGCCGCGCATTTCGCCCCGGGCCCAGAGTTCCATCGACAGTTCGCCGCCCGCCGTGAGGTTCTTGAACTCACGGGTGTAGAAGGCCGGGATCAGCGACAGAACGTCCTTGAACTGCACCTTGTCGCAGCCGGCCTTGAGGTCCATGGCCACGGCGTCGCCGTCCAGTTCGACCCAGCCGTCGAGACCGACCGAAATGGCGTTCAGACGCAGCGTATTGCGCGAGAAGGTGAAGCGGTTGTTCGCAAGGTCGGCGTCGATCACGGCGACAAGCTCCGCCTCGGCGTCGCTCAACAGCGGAATGCCGCCCGACACGAAACGCATGGCGGCCGTCAGCCGCAGGTCGAGGTCGGTGCGGTCGGCCGACATGTTGCCCCGGAGACGCAGCGAGAGGGGCGCGGTCGAGAACCGCATGTTCGTCGAATCGTCCTCGTAGCGGATCGCCGCGTCGGAAATGCGGAAGTCGCGGACCGAAAGCCGGAACGACGACGGCGCGGACTCCTCTGCGGGAACCTCCTCCGCGGGAGCCTCCGCGGGTTTCATCACGTCCCAGCTGACGGCTCCGTCGGCGAGTTTGTGCGCATGCACCGCCGGCGAGGCGAGGATGACCTTCGTCACCTCGAATCCGCTGTCGCCGAAAAGCGACATCAGATTGACGACCACAGAAATACGCCGTGCGGCGACGATCGTGTCGCCTTCGAAACGGTCGACGCCCACCAGCGTCAGCCCCTTCAGTTCCACCGAAGCGTTGGGGAAATGGCGCAGCAGGCTGATGTCGAGGTTCTCGAAATCCAGCCGGGCGGCGAGCATGGCATTGGCCTCGCGCTTCACTATGTCGGCGATCTTGCCCCGGAGCGCGGCCGGCGCGATCAGGGCGATAGCCAGGATAACGACCACGGCTATAACCGCGATCTTCACGATTTTTTTCATTCCGTATCTGTTTTACAGGCAAAAACCGTGGTTTCCGCCTCCTTGAATCCCATTTTTGCGTACAGTCTGCGCGCAGCCCCGCGCGAAGGGTTGGAGGTGAGCATCACCTTCCCGGCGCCGACCGCGGCGGCATGCGCCTGCGCCGCGCGCACGAGCGCCTCGCCCGCCCCGAATCCCCGGACCGCGGCGTCGACCACCACATCCTCGATCCACGCCTTGCGCCCCGACGGCACGTCGTACCACACCAAGGTCAGCACCCCGACGACAGCGCCGCCGGACTCCGCGGTGAAAAGCGCCGCCGAAGGGTTCGCCGCCACTGCCCGCAGCCGCTCCCCGGAAGGGGCCTCTAGCCGCGGCGAAAGCTGCGGCATCAGCCGCCCGAACGCTTCGAGCAGCGAATCGGTGACCTCGGTCACCTGTCGCACCTCAAGTTTCATTTCAGCACAAAGATAACCTTTTTAACGGAAACGTTGCGGCAGTCTGCGGAAAAAAGCGTACTTTTACCCCGCAACGGCCCGCGCCCTGAAACGGCGCACAAAATAGCCGCGATTTGCAAAATAATATTATCTTTGTAATTCCAAAAGATACGACATCCGCCATGCGCAAACTGGTAATCATTCCGACCTATAACGAAAAAGAGAACATTTCGGCGATGATCGACAAGGTCTTCTCGCTGCCCGAACCCTTCGAGATGCTCGTCATCGACGACGGTTCGCCCGACGGCACGGCCGCGATCGTCAAGGAGCGCCGGAAGGAGTTCCCGGAGAGGCTCCACCTCATGGAACGGGCCGGGAAACTGGGCCTGGGCACGGCCTACCTCGCGGGATTCCGCTGGGGACTGGAGAACGGATTCGACTACATCTGCGAGATGGACTGCGACTTTTCGCACAACCCCGACGATCTGGTGCGCCTCTACCGCGCCGCCGCCGAGGGCAACGACGTGGTGGTCGGTTCGCGCTACGTGCAGGGCGTCAACGTGGTCAACTGGCCCATGTCGCGCCTTCTGATGTCCTACTTCGCCTCGATGTACGTGCGTATCGTCACGCGCATGCCGCTGCGCGACGCCACCGCCGGATTCGTCTGCTACTCGCGCCGGGCGCTGGAGACGATCGACCTCGACGCCGTCCGCATGAAGGGCTACGGGTTCCAGATCGAGATGAAATACTCGGCTTGGCGGCTGGGAATGCGGCTCAAGGAGGTGTCGATCATCTTCGTCGAACGCCGCGAGGGAACGTCGAAGATGTCGGGAGGAATCTTCGGAGAGGCGTTCTTCGGGGTGCTGAAACTCCCCTTCCGCCGTATCCGCAAACGCAAATGATACGGGGCCGGAAAGACAGCCCGGTCAGAAGGTGAAGAAATAATTCATAAAGAAATTCCAGAACGTCACCACGCCGATGGCAAAGAGTTTCGCCAGGTAGAAATTCAGGCGGAAACGGCCGTGCAGGACGTAGATGGTGGCGTTGTTGATCACCAGCCCGACAGCCGCGATGCCCAGGAACCGAAGGTACTGGCCCGTGATGTCGGGATTTTCGTTCTGGAACGTCCAGATGCGGTTGAGAATGTAGTTCGAAGTCGAGGCGCAGAGGAACCCCAGCGAATTGGCCACATATTTGTTCAGCTTCAGCCACTCCTTGCAGAGATAGGTGATGCCGAAATCGACGAAGACGCCCGAGCCGCCGACAACGCAGAATTTGAAAAACTGTTCTATCATAAATTTCCGACCTCCGTCGGGACGGATTTTCCGTTAAACCAATTCGTATAACCCTCTCGGCGCAGCGCAAACCCCACGTCGAAAGTCTCGCCGGCCAGCTGCGGCAGAACGGTGAAGGTCACCCCGCGCGTCAGTTCGCTGTCGGCCGGAATCGTGAAGGACTCGCCGGTGGGGAACTCGTCGACCCGGAAACGCCCGTGTTTCCACAGCATCACCAGCTGCGTGTCGTCCGCACCCACGCGGATCGCATAGGGATAGGGATTCCTGATGCGCAGTTCGAGGCGCAGCGTCTCGCCCGCGGCCACCCGCCCGGGCAGGCCCGTAAAGGCGATGTCCACCAACCGCACGGGGTGGAAAGCCGGATCGACGAACCAGGTGAAACTCCGGCCGTTGGCCATCGTGAGGGTCCGCACCTGCCGGGTGCTGTCCGAGACGGTCCCGTCCGGACATTCGACGAGCACTTCGCGGCCGATGAACCGCGAATCGTCGTCGCGGAACTGCCACTGATGCGTACGGTAACGGATATTGGGCTGGCAGTAGGCCTCGCCGCCCGTATAGAACGCATATTTGGCCGCAACGGCGTAACCGTAGCGGAAAACCACCGGACGGCCGTCGGCCTCGGCGGCGATGGCGGCGTAGCTCTCCGGATTGTTGAACACCTCGAAACGGATGCCCAGCGGATTGAAGATCATCACCAGTCGCACCAGGACGATCAGTCCGACGGTCACGCCCCCGGCCCGCATCACGTAACGGCGCGTGCGGGGATGCCGCCGCGCATAGGCGAACAACACGCAGACCAGTCCGAAGCAGGAGACGATCACCCACTGGGGCTGGACGTAACCGCGCAGCGACGAGAGCATGAAAAAGACAATAAAGGCCACGGGCAGGAGCTTCAGCGCCCGCCCGACGGGGGTCTGCGGCTTCACCTTCCGCCATGCCTGCACGTAAAGCGGCACGAAGAAAGGATTGAAGACCACCAGCACGTTGGCCAGGAATTCGACGACGTAGCCGGGTCTGAAGACCGAGTTGCGGCCCGAAAGGTGGTAGGCGAACGACGCCCAGTCGTGCTCGTACTGCCACACGAGGTGCGGCACGAGCAGCAGCAGCGCCACCGCGCCGCTTGAATACAGGGCAGGACGCAGCAGCTGCCGCGGGTTGGCGGCCAGCGCGAAAAGAACCACCAGCGCGCCGTGGTATTTGCTGTAAGCCATCAGCGCCATGGCAATACCCATCCACAACCACGCCCGGCGGCGGTTTTCGGAAAACCATTTGAAAGTCAGCAGAAACAACGCCGTGGTGAACATCAGCGGCCCGTCGGGCACGGCGATGAAGCCGTAGAGCTGGAGCATCAGCGTCGCGGCCGACACCACGACGAACAGCGCGGCGTCGCGGCGGCCGGCATCCGCCGGGCGGATCAGACGCCACAGAATCCAGAGGTAGAGGGGTTGCAGCACGGTGAAGAAAAACCGCACGCCCAGCTCCCCGCCGAAGAGACGCTCTCCGGCCCAGACCAGCAGCGCCGTCACGGGCGGATGGTCGAAATACCCCCATGCGAGCCGTTCGGCGAACATATGGTAGTAGGCCTCGTCGTTGGCAAGCTCCGTAAAGCCGGCCTGCACGAGGTTTGCGATCCACCACACCCCGAGCCACAGAAGGACCAGCCTGTCGGCCCCCAGCGAGGCGTATGACTTTTTGAAAGATGCTTCCATACCGGGAAGCAAAGGTAGAAAAATTTATCCGTTCCGCCTAAAAAAGCCCCGCTTTGTCCCCGAAACCATCCGGCAGCCCCGCAGCGAGGGGGCGGACAGCGACGCAGGCCGGCCGCAAAATCACGCGCCGGGCAAATTTTTCAGGCCCGGAGACGGGCCGTTTGGAGGAAATGAACTATTTTTGCAGCCGTTATGAAAACCAGACAAGAACTGACCGAAATCCTCGATTTCATTGCGGACTACGCGACCTACCTGCTCGCATCCGGCGTCCACACCTCGCGTGTGATCCGCAATTCGCAGCGTATCGGACAGTCGCAGGGAGTCGACATTCAGCTGTCGAGTTTCCAGAAAAGCACGATCCTCACGGTCCGCGACGACGCGACGGGCGAAGCCGTCACCCGCGTGGTGAAGATTCCCGCCCTGCCGATCAGTTTCGAACGCAACTCCGACCTGAGCGCCCTGAGCTGGGACGCCCTCGACGACCGGCTCCCCCTGGACGAAATCCGCCGGCGCTACGGGGAGCTGATCGACAAACCGCGCATCGACCCGATCTTCGTGCTGGTGACCGTCGGACTGGCCAACGCCTCGTTCTGCCGTCTTTTCGGCGGCGACTGGACGGCCGCGGGCATCGTCTTCACCGCCACGCTCGTGGGCTTCGCCGCCCGGCAGCGGATGCAGGCGCACGGCGTCAACCACTTCCTGATCTTCATCATCTCGGCCTTCATGGCCTCGCTGTGCGCCTCGGCGGCCCTGCGCTTCGACTGCACGGCGGAGACGGCCCTCGCCACGAGCGTACTGTACCTCGTGCCGGGCGTGCCGCTGATCAACGGCGTGATCGACATCGTCGAAGGCCACATCCTGATCGGATTCAGCCGGCTGATCAACGCCCTGCTGCTGATCATCTGCATCGCCATCGGGCTTTCGGCGACTTTGCTAATGGTTAAAAACAGCCTGCTATGATCGCTGCGGACATTTTTCTCGACGGGTTTTTCGCGGCCGTGGCGGCCGTCGGCTTCGGCGCCGTCTCCGATCCCCCGATGCGCGCCTTCCCGCGCATCGCCCTGCTGGCCGCCGTGGGACACGCCCTGCGGTTCTGCCTGATGAACTGCGCCGGCATGGACATCGCCACGGCGTCGCTCTGCGCCGC
>OBXF01000950.1_pt1 | contig 18375 bp, 18 predicted proteins | sample 1495371 | NCBI WGS metagenome assembly OBXF01 (sample SAMEA2580143, study PRJEB22360) | human gut metagenome | biome: human gut; feature: human-associated habitat; material: faeces | place: Denmark | collected 2008/2010 | reverse complement strand
CTTGGGGCCATTGCGGCGCCTGCGGCAACGGAGTCGTCCGGTTCTGCGCCGAGGTGCCGCTGTGGGAATTCCGGGAAGGCGATCCGCTCTACGGTGATTTCTCCACCGAGAAATGGCGCAAGATCAGCCTTTACAAAGATACGGAGAACCTGCATGGTAACCTTTACCGCGGCGACTGTATTTCGTTCCGGACGGAGGAGGAGTTCCGACGGTTTCTCTCCGATTGCGAAGGAACGGTATTCGCGGCTCCCAATCCGAAGTCGGTCATCGTCTGGGGCTACCGGGACGAGCAGGTCGCCCTGCCCCGGACGGAGTGGAAGGCGCTCGACGTTCCCGTTACAGAGCGGCGCATCTACAACACGCTCCAACCCGTGAAACTCGTCAAGGACCACGGGCGGCATACTGCGGTCTGCTATTTCGTCAGACCGGAAGACGACATCAGTCAACCGCAGGACATGACGCTCGAAGAGTTAATCTACGAAGAGTCATGCCCTATAAGCAAAGTTACAGTGTAGAATGATCCTGTCATCCGTATGCCACTCGATTTGGATGATGTGGACACACAGACTTGCCGAATCATAGACCTCTGTGAGCGAGCCAGTGTTCAGGTCCCTGTGCATCCAAGGCTGCGCGATACAATGTATTAATATAATATCCATTTACCATGCACGAAGCAGAACAATATTTACGCAATCCAGAAACCCCGTACTCTCTGTACATCCAGTATCAAGGTCGACGCCGACGTCTGTTTTACAACCGCGATCAAAACATTTGCGGCATCATCGGTATCGGCAGACGAAGATATGGCTTCGGATTCGGCGACTGGGACAACATTGAAAAGATTTTCAAACCGGCTCCGGACAAAGACCCTGAGGAAATCAATCGCCGTCTAATCCGCAAATTCCAGCGGGAAGCGGCCAAAGCAGGATTCACAAGCCCGTTTATCCGCAAAATCCAGCATGCCGATTACAGCAAGGATCTCTACAAAAACGGCATCACGACCGGAACCAGTATCGACGGGCAGATCATCACGCTCGAAGCCGTGCGCAAATGGTGCGGCAAAACGACTTACCGGTCTTTCTGCGAGGCCGTCAAAAACCGCACGCCGTTCCATTCGGGTCGGTTTGATTTCCGCGGCTACGACGGTTCGCTATGGGTGGAGCCTTGCGATAAGGACGATGGCTATCACCGGGTTGGGGACCTGACCGCAGGATTTTCGAAAGAGTACCGAGGATGCGGTAACGGTTATTACTACCTGCTTATCAACGAGCATACCTTCATCGGCTGCGATATAGACTAACGAAAATCCGGACTATTATGAAAATCATGTGTCAGGAGCACTACGATAAAGTAGTGCAATATGCCGAAAGTATCGACGACAAGACGCTCCACGAGTGTCTGAAACGGCTCGAACGCCGGGAGCAAAATCCCCATCATCCGTGCGAGATCGAACTTTACAAGGACTTCGCACCTTATTCGTTCCTTTTCAAGGAGCGTTATCCCGATGGGCGTTTGGGCGTTGTCGGCGGACTGGTCTATCATGGCTGCCCGGATCGGTCGCATTGTTTTATCGACGGGCCGTTTCATGGCTGGATGACCCATACCTGAAAAGTTGAATACGAATTGTCGATCCCGGCCGGACACAATAAATCCGGTCGGGATTTTGTTTTTATTATTAAATATTGGTAATTTTGCGTAAAGACTGAACAACTATGAAAACGACATCGGTAGCCCTCGGTGTTTATTTCGAGGATTTCATCAAGGCAAAAATCGCACAGGGGCGTTATAACAATGCCAGCGAGGTTATTCGGGCCGGCTTGCGGCTTTTGGAGGAGAACGAAAGCCGTCTGACGGAGTTGAAAGCTGCCATCCGCGAGGGAATCGACAGCGGCGTGGCCGAAGGATTCGACCCGGAGGATCATCTGAAAACCCTGAAAGCCAAGTGGACGAATGGATGAAATACGGTTTACCCGCAAAGCGGTCGAAGACCTTTCCGACATTTGGAACTATACGGCGGATAGGTAGTCGGAGCAATAGGTGGATACTTACAATGTCGTTGCGAATTGTTCCCGGGACGAGTTTTGCCTCTTTCGCATTGACAATCATTCTTTCTCTGCAAAGAGATATATTATTCTATGAATGTAAGGAAATCGTTAAATATGTATTTGGTCTTTACCTCGTCCCGATTCAATTCTTTACGTATTTTTATTCTTTATGAAATCGGAGGTTGGACGCATATCTCGTAACCGGTAATTTTTCAACATGCGAAGCTAGGCATTCAAGGCTTTGTTGAACTCTTCATTGATGTTGTGTAAGGCAACATGCAATTGAAGATTGCCTTTAGGTGCCGGATGTGGTTCGGATCCTCAATAGCACTCCTGCCTACGTCCCAAAATGCAGGCTTGATCTTAAAGGTCGTAGTAAACACTGCGCCCTGTTAATCGTCATACGCATGCGAATTGCCGAAAACTCCAAATTGGCATTGTTCGGCGAGGACTGCAATTTGTGACTTAAAAACCAACTCTTCTATATGGTCATAGCCTTGTTATGGATTGTTCTTGGAAATTATATTTTTCAAAAGTCAGTCCGCAGACATTTTTCTATGACGCATTGTCACATGCTATTTCAAGTTATTTATCCCGATAGGTTCTTTGCGTATGACGCCGGGATGACGTTATTTGACATTATTTTCTATCTGCTTCCGACTTGTTTCCAGCTCGTTAATAAGTTCCTCTTCTGTCGGGAGATAAAGTTTGTATTTTGAGGCAAACAATTGATTGCTGTCGTTCATTACCGAGTATTTGACAATCGTGTTGTCCCGCTCGGTGCAAAGCACGATACCGATAGTTGGATTATCGGTTTCTGTGCGTATATTCTCCTCGAAATAGCGAGTATAGAAATCCATTTGTCCGATGTCTTGATAAGTCAGTTTCCCGACTTTCAGATCAATCAGCACAAAGCATTTGAGGATGAAGTTATAGAATACAAGATCGACATAGTAGTTTTCGTTGTCGGTCTTGAAACGGTATTGACGTGAAACAAAGGAAAAACCGCGCCCCAACTCCAACAAGAATTGTTGCAGGTTGTCGATAAGCGCTTTTTCCAAATCTTTTTCATAGAAGTTCACGCCACTCGGAAGACCGAGAAAGTCGAGCACATACGGGTCTTTGATGATGTCGGCCGGTGTGAGTTGTGCTTGGCGCGAAGCCGCATCTTCGGCTTCTTTTACTATAAGTTGATTTTGCGAAGAGAGAATTCGTTCGTAGGTCAGTCGCTCAATTTGCGAATCCAATGCCCGCGTACTCCAGTTCTGCAATGCAGCTTCATTCATGTAGTAAAGTCGGGCGCGTTCGTTTTCAACACGGATTAACGTGCGGTAATGGGTCCATGTCAATTCGGGACGCAGTGCGTCCCATTTTGGGAACAGCAAATAAAACTGACGATAACGGCGTAATTCACGGGCGTCGAAACCTCGCCCGAACTCTACCGACAACTTCTCTGCAAGGTCGTTAATTACCCTTTGTCCGTATTCTGCGCGACTGGCTCCGGCTTGTTCTTCTTCAACTATTCGGCGGCCTATTTTCCAATTGGCCTCAAGTATACCGGTATTTACCGCCTTGTATATAGTGTTACGAGTATTGATAATGATAGCTCGAATATCGTCGTATAGAGTTGTTATAGTGCTCATATTTAATGCTTTTGAAGACGGGACGCACTGCGTCCCGAAAGTATGTTACTTTTGTTCGTTCGATGCTTTAGGTATATTGCAACCTTTTAAAAACCCTTGTTTCAACACATTGAGAAATGTCGAATTTCGAGATTCTGCATCTTTCAAAAAGGCATCAAAGGATAATACATATAAGCCAAATGGAATGCGAATATTCTTATCTTCGTCTAAAATAACCGTATGCTCTTTGTAGAATAAAGATCCTGCAGAAAATAATTCCGTATAATTTTCTTCTTTTAACGCTATGCGAAATTCTGCATCTATATCTACGATTCCGTAGAACCAAATACGTTGAATTTTATCGGGATAATATTTTGCAAGTTTTCGAGCGCGCTGTTTTAGCTGACTGACGACCTCTTCTCTTTTGGCCAAAGGCAATCCTAATTTTTTGAGTTCAACGATAACAACATCCGTTTTAGTCTGTACTTCTACTTGGCCTACTGGATTATGAAAATCATTAGAAAAGACGATTGCAATATCAGGCCTTTTTTCATCATCAACATTCTCTCCATCCAATGCAAGATATGGCATAAGCTTATTCATTTCCAAATCGCTGAGGATGGTTGAATAAGACATATATTTATCGTCTAACAACCACGCATTGTTAGTGTATAGATCGTTTATAAATCCTGCTTTCCCACAAACTTTTTTTCTAGGAACAATTATATCGTGAATATCCGCTTCCGGATTCTTCTTATCAATTTGTTTTAGATTTTTGATGATTACATTTCGATATAAAATATACTCCATCAATGTTCGAGAGGAAACGTTAAGAGCTTTTTCATATTGTTCGGTTGAAATTGTGTTTGGAGCATCCAAAACCTCTTTTTGTGCCTGAAAGAACTTACGTTGGGCTGTTTCAATCGCTTTATTGCGATCGATAATTCCAATTGATTGTTCATCGAAATAACCTGCCAAATGAGGATAATTATTATTTAGGCTTTCTGTTATATGTTTATTTTCCTCTTGAATGCTTGGGATTTTTTCATTCAGAATAATCGTTGCATGTTTCCTAAATAGATTTTTTACAGTTTTCAATTCTTGCTCATCAAGTGTCAGGGCTTCTCGAGAAGGATTTGTTTTACCTGTAAAGAAACTGGAATACAACAGAAAAACTATTTCATATCCTTTGGGGGTAGATTCTTTTGACATAATATCAATAGGAATTGTTCTCCCATCAACGCAGATTGCGGTTACTAGTGACGATTCTTTATTGGTTTGTTTGATTTTGTAAAAAATATCAATCGTGTCAAAAAGGTCTAAGCTTTCTGCAGGAAATTTTCTGCTTTCTAAATCGACACTTTGACTAGCTATCAGTATTTGACAATCGTTATAAAATCCTTGCTCAGGATTAGGCTCTTTGGTAGATAACGTTAAATCAATCTTCAAATCTTTACCCGCTTTAACAATGGAAAACAGATGCGGGTAAAAATGATAAAGTATAGACTGCCTAATAGATACCGGTTTAAGAAAATCATAAGAATATAATTTTTTCTTTAGGTACCCGCTAAATGCCAATCTGCTGCCCGTATAAGTGGCATCAGGAGCCGGAGAGAGAGTGAAATTGTTTTTCTCAAAGTTCTTCTTGAACGTAAACTTCCGAATTTGTTTCTCAAATATGCTTTCGATATAAACTTCTTTGAAATATTTGAGGAAGACCAATCGTCCGAGTCCTTTGTGATCTTCTTCCTCTGTTTCAAGTAATTTAGTGAATTTACGATACCGATCGTTAGTAAAACCAACACCGTTGTCAGAAATTACTATTGTAAGAGATTCCGGCTTGGAATACGAATCAACGGCAATGCTTATTTGGATATTATTGGCGCCTGCATCTATTGCGTTGGCAATAGCTTCAAAATACACAAGCTCCAATGATGAAGAGGATGGATAAAAAAAATCAATCGCCCGACTTAAATTAACCTCCATGCCGTCCATAAGCCCTTATAAGTTATATTGTGAACAAAGGTAGCAAATATTAACAATTGAGCACAGAAATACAATGAAAAAATGCGGGCTATTGTCAATGTTTGGGATCAAAATAGGAACCAATAGAGTGGTTATTATGCAATCTATCGTGTAGTCTCATTTTCTCAAACGATAGTATCACGAGATTACACTGGGAAATATTATGTTGCAATAGTTCGTGTTCGCTTCAGCTCTTCATCGTCGATCCGATTGTTCGGCAGATATTCTATACTCAGTTTCATTAGTGTCCCGTTAAAATTGGGACGAAGTTAATATTAATCAAATAGTCCCTCCAAGAGGGGATAATCGAGTTCTTTGACATCGTTGAAATTAGTCTTTTCGAAGAGATCTCTCAGTGGAGTCTTATCCGTTAGTGAGATGCTCAAAATCTGCAGGACCTCATAAGTTGACCGCTTTAGTCGCATGTCGTGTTGGACGATGGCGACAAGGCAATAAGTTATGATTGCAGAGCAAATTTGTATTCTGACAGCGTTCTCTGTAGTGCCCCAGAATTTCTTAATCTTGAGGTGCTGCTTGAGCCACTTGAAGGATCTGAAAGACGACTTTTCGGAACGCCCGGAATTCCGGCAGCTCAAGGAAGAACTTCGCACCGGTATCCGCAGCTGGATCGATGAGAACGGCGTGCCGGGTTACCACAGCCCGGCGCGCAAGGAAAAGCCGCCTGCCCCATACTCCGAACAACCCCGATATTCAAAACGCAACAAGCGTAAATAGTTCATTCACTTAATTTCTTATTACCTTATGAAAAAGATTCTTTTTGCAGCGACCGCTCTGGTCGCCGCCCTGTTCGCCTCGTGCGACAAAGACAATGACACAATCAACCCCGCGATGCCTGAGACCTCCGACGGCGCACGGATCGCCATCACGCTCACCGGAGCGGACGAGGCCGACACCCGCGCATTCTTCGACGCTTCGGCCAAGGCCGAGGCGTGGGAATCCTCGCTCTCGTCGCTCTCGGTCTTCGCCTTCGACAACAACGGGGCGCTTATCATCCGCCGGGATTTCACCTCGTCGGAGCTCGCTTCCAAATCTGCAACCTTCTCGCTGCCCAAATCCGCAGCCGGCACCGAGTGTTCATTCTATGTCGTTGCGAACTACGACGCCTCGTCGGCCAAGACCCGGACGGCCCTTACGGCCCTCGTGGAGAAGTCGGCCGCCGACTATAACGGCACCTTCGCCGAGGTGTCCACCGCAGCCAAACGTTCGGGCGGCTTCGTGATGTCGGGCATGAAATCGCAGACCGTCGGGGCCGTGAACTCCACGACCAATGTCGGCATCACGCTCAAACGCACTGTCGCTAAAGTAGCCCTTCAGACGACCATCGACCCGTCGTTCGCCGACAAATATGCCGGAACGCTTACCATCAACTCGGTAAAACTCTCCAAAGCCGCCTCGCAGTCGGCCGTCGTGGTCGGAACGCCGACACCCGGGGCCATGACCTTCAGCCACACGCAGACTCCCGCCACGGCTTCGGGAAAATGCAATGCGCTGTTCTACTGTTTCGAGAATGGAGCTTTGCCCGCGGGCAGCCGCGTTCTGCTGGAAATTAACGCCACATACGATTCGGACGGCAACACCTCGACTACGGACGACCGCTCGGAGGTGACCTATTCGGTCGAGTTGACGGGCAAGGCCGCGGGCGAGATTCTCCGAAACGGCTACTACCGTGTCGCGGCCAATATCACGGGCCTTGTAGGTCAGGAGTGCGCCGTATCGGTCACCGTCGCCGACTGGGAGACGCCTGTCACGCAGAACGTCGAACTGGGGGCATAGCCCTCTTGTTTTGGCAGCTCCCGTCCCTCGCGGGCGGGAGCTTTTTTCAATCCCTTTTTCAGATTTTTCCGACTATGAAAAAATATCTGTTGATACTCGCTGCCATCCTGTTGCTGTGGGGCTGCATCGCCGAGGACAGGACAGAATGTACACATCCCCGCGGTGTCTTTGTCAGCCTGACGGTACGGCCCGAAAGGATGTCCTCCGTAACCCGCTCTGCGGATGAAACGGCTATCCGCGACCTGAACCTCTACCTTTACGACGATAACGGCAATGTTGTCCTACACCGTTACCAGACCTCTGCGACGCTGCGTTTCGAATGCCTGCCGGGCGACTACCGGATGTGCATTGCCGCCAATCTGGGCCGCGATATGGGCGACAATCTGCTGTGGGAGGATTTCACCGTTACACACGCCGACAAGTACGATGTATTGCCTATGGCCTATGAGGGCGATATAACGATAATTCCCTCGGCAGACGGGATGCTGACGCTGCCTGCCGTCGAAGTACAACGCTGCGTGTCGAAAATCTCCTATCACATTACCGTTGCTCCGGCCGTTGCCGACATCGAACTGCGCTCCGTGCAACTGTTCTCGGTACCGCGTTCTGTATCCGTGTTCGATATGGCGGCCGCACCGTCGGATGCTCCCGACGACTATACGGATTGTCCGGAGGTGGAACTTTCCGGACAGCAGGCCGCGGACGACTGCTATCTGCTACCCAATATGCAGGGCATGGTGGCGGCCATTACCGACCAACGGCAGAAGAACCCGGAAAATGCCCCTGCGAATGCTTCGTATCTGCTGATCCGCGCTGTGCGCGGGGCGAAAGTATTGGCTTATTATATTTATCTCGGAGGAAACAACACTTCGGATTTCAACGTCCGGGCGAACGTACACTACCGGTTCAACATTTCGATCTTGGGCGACAGCGAGGTCGATACCCGCATTTCATCCTATACGCTGCATGTCCGGGATGATTTCGACGATTACAACTACGGAGGCTACTGCCTTTTGGACGGCACGCGCTACCTCTATATCGACGTGGACAGCCCCGACGGCACAGCTCCGACGCGCGGACGGCTGGAGGTTCTTTCAGGCGATCTGAAATGGTTTACGTTCAATTACGGAGACAAGGGCGCCGTCCATGATTTCGATCTGTACGATTCCGCCGGCGAGAACGTCTACGAAATGGAATATTACACACCGGCTTACACGGCCGACAATTCGCTCCTCTCTTACCGCATCACGCTGACCGACGCCATCGGCTTCACTCAGAGCTACGACTTTACGCACCGCATGGCCAACGCTGCCATCATTCATACCGACGACGGAGGAAGCGTCCGGGTCGAGGGGGCGCTTCATGTCGAAACCGAATCCGAAGGTTCGGGAGAACGAACCGTGGTGCTCTGCATGGAAAAATGCACCTTCACGGCCGTTCCCGACGCAGGCTATACGTTCGACGGCTGGTACTCAGATGCGGAGTACGATCATCTGCTTTCGAACGAGGAGACCTATGAGTACGTTCCACTAGGACCGCTTCGGCATATCTATCCCGTATTCATGCCCGGCGAAATGCAGCTCGACGCGCTCAATACCGCCAACTGTTACATCGCGCCGGAGCTTTTACACGACTATTCGTTCGATGCCACGGTGCAGGGCAACGGCTGCGCGACGCTCAACATCACGCCGCAGCGGCTTTCGGGAGCCTATGCACGGTTGATCTGGGAGACCGGGACGCAGGCCAACAGCGTGATCTCCTCGCTGAACTATGACGGCAGCCGCATCCGCTTTCGTACCGGGACGCAGCAGGGAAACGCCCTTATCGGCCTGTTCAACGCCGGGGGCAAGTGCGTTTGGTCGTGGCACATCTGGGTTGCAAACTACGATCCGGAGTCGTCATCGCAGAAATACAGCTCCGGAGACATCTTCATGGACCGGAATCTGGGTGCTGTCGGAACCGACTATACGAAAGTCACGGCCTGCGGACTCTACTACCAGTGGGGCCGTAAGGACCCGTTCCCGTATCCGGCCTCGTTTACGAACAATGCCAGACCCGCCTCATTCATCTATCACGACAACTACGCATACGGAACGATCCGTCCCGAAGATTATGACGCACGGGAGGTGATGAGCGTGGAATGGGCGACGCAGCATCCCACGACCTTTATCCATAAGGCCGACTACGAAGTCGACGAGCCCGAAGAGGATGTTTTGGACTGGCTCTTCCGGAGCCATCACAACCTTTGGGGAAACACCACCGAACAGGGATACGACGTGAGCAAGGTCTGCCGTAAGACCATCTACGATCCCTGTCCTCCCGGATGGCGGGTTCCCGACGCCTGCGACTTCGAAGGGATCGCCATGTCGCAAACACAGCTTCCGTACTGCGTGAATATCGTGTACGGCGGGACGAAAACAGTGCGCTATCCCGCGGGCGGAACGTTCGACGGCGACAGCTACTCCGGTGCCGGGACATACGGGCAGGTCTATACCAATACGCCTTACTTCTGGAACTTCGACTACGGAGCGTCGTTCTTCGACGGCGTATCCTGCACCTCGATCTATCTGGCAGGAACACGCCGCACGACGAGCGAACTGCGCTGTCAGGCCAATCCCGTGCGATGTATCAAAGAATAAGCAAGCTGTCTTCCAATGAAAAAACAAGGAATCATTCTGTTCCTGCTGCTGTCGGCGGCCTTGTGGGGGCTGCCCCGCAGGGCTTCGGCGCAGATCTTCGCCGTAAGGGCCAACGCTCTTGCGGCATGCAGCGCGACGCTGAACGTCGGGGCCGAAGCGGCCCTGACGGACAACTGGTCGCTGGAGATGTCCGGCTACTGGAATCCGGTGCAAACCGCATCCCTCTCGATGAACTTCCATGCCGTGCAGCTCGGCGGCCGCTACTGGTTCTACGAATCCTTCGTCGGGCATTTTCTCGGTCAGCATCTCACCTATGTCGGTTACGACCTCGGAAGCCGGACAAAACGCTATAAGGGCAATGCCTATGGCCTCGGTGTCAGCTACGGGTATGCGTGGATGCTCTCGAAACGCTGGAATATCGCCCTCGAAGCCGGCATAGGGCTGTTCCATACCGAAGACACACGCCGCGACCCGACCGTCTCTGACTGGGAGGATGAATACATCTACCGTTACCGACGCTGGACGCTGGCGCCGACAAAACTGGAAGTTTCATTCTCTTATATCTTTTAGCCATGAAGATATGCAATAAGATATTGCAGATAGGTCTGCTGTCGGCAGCGCTCGGAAGCCTGTTCGGCTGCTCGGTAGCCGGACGGCTTCAGCGGCAGCAGGCGACGGCCCGTCTGGCGCAGCTTACCCGCGCCGAGCGACAGGAGCGGCAGCAGGACTCCCGCCCGCAGGTCGTAAAACTCCAGCGTGACAGCAACACATTCTTTCTTGCACCCGTGGATACGCTTGCCGACGGAGAACGCGTGATGGCGCTTCAGATCGAGCAGGTGACGGTCGTGGCGAAGATGCGGTCTATTCCCGAACGCAACGGGCGCGTCGTGCTGGATTTCATTGTGACGCTGCCCAGGCAGTTGTTGGGCAAGAGCCGCAGCGTCGTAATTACACCCATTCTGCACAAGCCCGACGAATCCGTGGCGCTCGAAGATCTGGTGATCCGCGGCGGACGCTTCTCGCTGCTGCAAGAGCGCGACTACTGGCAGTACGAAACCTATGTCGAACGCTTCCGCCCCGATACCGTGGGGCGCGAGGCGGCCTTCAACCGCTTCGTGAAGTTTCCCTATCCCGAAGACGTCCGGCTCGACTCGCTGGTCGAAGGCAGGAGCACCGTCACGTATTACTATTCCCAAGCAGTGAAAACCGACGAGACCTCGAAGAAGATGCTCGTAACGCTTCAGGGGCAGGTGTTGGCCGTGGACGACAGCGCCTACCGTCTGCCGCCGTCCGATACGCTGAGCTACGTCGTATCCTCGATGCTATCCTTTGTAGATACCGTACCGAGGTATCGCATCAAGGTCATCGACAAGTTCGTGACCGTCGAAGACCGCAACTACATTCAGTTCTTCGTGGGCGATACCCGTGTGGTCGATACGCTGGGCGACAACCGGCGGCAGTTGGATAAGATCACCGGCCTGATGCGGCAGATCGTCGAACAGCAGGAGTTTTACGTCGATACCATCACGCTGACGGCGGCATCGTCTCCGGAAGGAGCCTACGCTTTCAACGACCGTCTTTCGCAAGGTCGGGCCGCGGCGCTCAAACGTTACCTCGTCCGCCGATACGGCAGAAGCATCGACACGATGCTCACCGTGCGGTGGGTGGCCGAAGACTGGACGGAACTGACGAACCGCATCCGAACAGACCGGGAGATCGTAAACCGTGACGCTATTCTGGAGCTGATCGCCGAGGAAAAGAATCCCGACCGGCGGGAGCAAGCCATCCGGCAACAGTTTTCGAAAGAGTATGCCTATATCCGTTCGGTAATCTACCCGCAGCTGCGGGCCGTGAATTTCCGCTACAACCTGCGCCGCAAGGGGATGGTCAAGGACACGATACACACCACGGAACTCGATACGGCCTATGCCCGCGGCGTGGAGCTGTTGCAGAAACGCAAATACGCCAAAGCCTTGTACATTCTCAACGACTACAACGACCGTAATACCGTCGTGGCGCATCTGTCGCTGGATCATAACGAGCGGGCGATGGAGCTGTTGGCAACGATGCCCAAGGATGCCGTGACGGAGTATCTGCGGGCCATCGCCTGCTCGCGGCTGGGACGCAAGGCCGAGGGCCGGGAGCATTTCCTCGAAGCATGCCGCTTGGACGGGCGTATGGAGTATCGGGGCAATCTCGATCCGGAGATTGCTGAACTTTTGAAGATGTAGAGATGGGAGTGTCCGATTTTTATAGCTTGAAGTCATCATTCTCGCAGATAAACGGGGAACTACCTGCGACTTATCGGAATACAATTGTTTGCGGGGACTGCTGCGACGTGCTGCGGCGGATTCCCGACAACTGTGTGGACCTGATCGTCACCTCGCCGCCGTACAATTTCGGGCTGGAATACGATCGTTGCTGCGATACGCTGTCGTGGCAGCGATATTTCACCCTGTTGAAGGATGTACTGAACGAATGTATCCGCGTGCTGAAATGGAGCGGACGCTTGGCGCTCAACATCCAGCCGTTATTTTCCGGGCAGCTACCGACGCATCACATCCTCTCGAATTATCTGCTCTCGAAGGGGATGATATGGAAAGCCGAGATACTCTGGGATAAGCGTAATTACAACTGCCGCTATTGTACATGGGGAAGTTGGCGGAGCCCATCGAGTCCCTATCTGAAATACACCTGGGAATTCGTAGAGGTCTTCTGTAAGGGAACGCTCCGAAAACCCGGCAAGCAGACGGAAGCGGATATATCGGCCGAAGAGTTCAAAAGCTGGACCTCGGCACACTGGACGATTCCGCCCGAGCACAGAATGAAACGCTTCGGGCATCCTGCGATGTTTCCCGAGGAGCTGGTCGAACGGCTCCTGAAGCTGTTCTCCTACCGGGGAGACATCGTCCTCGATCCGTTCAACGGTGCAGGAACGACGACCTTCGTGGCACGGCAACTCGGCAGGACATATCTGGGTATAGAACTCTCCGAAGAATATTGCAGAACGGCGACGCAGCGACTTACAATGATTTAATAATTATCATCTAAACTGAAGCATAATGAAAAAACAGCAAATCAGATACGCGATCCTATATTGCATCCTCGCCTTGATCTGGGGCATACTCATAGCTTCGCTTTTCATGGGCTGCAACATTTACGAAAAGGAGACCATGGAGATTATCCGATGCCCGCTAATCGAAGCCGACACCATCGAAATACCAAATTGGACACCAATTGAATAATACGGAAAAAGCGGCAGCAATTTATAAAATTGCTGCCGCTTTTAATAGAACGGGTCTGTTGAAATTCCTATTCGCAAAATTGTTTGCTCTTGGAAAAACACCAATGAGGTTTTTGATATGTCATTGTTCCTAAATCAATTTCTATTGTATATCGGATATTGGCAGAATCTTGCAAAGCATACAACTTTTCTTCTATGAGATGGAAATCGCCGAAAATAGCGTCGCAATAATAACAGCCGTGCGATAGGTAGCTATCGGCAACCGTCCGGCTATACCTTTTTTTTACCGGGCCGACCTTGAGTTGTCGCCCCTCTTCCGTCTGTAAGAAATCTTGTGCCGCGGCATAGACCCCAGGATGCTTGTCTATATCATGATCGTCCCACGAAGACCGTTCCACATCGAAATCGCAGTTGCAGACGCTCTTCAGACTTGGCTCTACCGTATAGCAGTATTGCAGCGTCCCGCACTTCCAGCATTTCATTTCAAAGAAGATGATGGTAATCTTTTGCTTAGGAGCCATTCTGATATGCTCGCAAAATTTCAACTTACGCGCCAGTAAATTACTTATCAATGCTTTTAACGGCATTTGAACTTTCCCTACTTGGGCAAGTATGTTTGAATTTTCGTCCTTGAATATTTTGAACGCAGGAGTCTCTTTGTCTGCAACCAAAGTTTTGTCATAATCCGACATTTCTTTGGGGGCTATGCGGAAAAACCAGCAACCTCTTACGTTCGATGCCTTATACCGTTCCTGCCGGAGGCGGGTTTCTTCATAAGTCTGCCGGCTCCATTGAACCTCGAAAGCGATCCTCTTGCCTCCCTGTACAGCCAAAACATCCGCCCTCCAATCCGCTTCGGAAAATTCGGGGATGGCATCCCATCCTTGCTCCCGACATGCCTCCATGATAGCGACTTTCGCTTTGAGATGCTCTGCAGACTCGGGTTTCCAATCACATGGATTTGCAGATTTCAGATGAACGAAATGCTTCAGGCCTTTGCTGCTCGTTCTCAAAAAGCCCTCTTGTCCGCAACACGGCAGTATCAAAACGGTTTCTTTGGCTTTAAGACGGGCTTTCAAAGCACTCCATTCTTCGTCATTAAGATCGATGGAAACAATTTCTTTGTCTTCTATATAAGCACGTAAAGGCATTGTAGAAATGTATAAGGATTGTTAATGATCTCGGATATACTACATCAATCCAAATATAGCGAATCCGAACGAAACGAGCAAGTTTTGCGGAGTGAATCATCGTCGTCTTAATATTGAATCACCATATATTTCTTACGCCGACCCGTCCAGCAAGATAGCCACCGTAAACGACACGTCAAGGCATTGCCTTGTCTTTGTCGTTTACGGTGGCTATTCGTTTCTTGCTGTCCGGACGTTCCGGGCAGTCTAAATATCATTTCTTATGAAACTGCTCACAAAAGAAATCATCTCGAAATTCGAGAAACATCCTTTCCACTCACAGGATGGAAAAAGAATGGATGCCGAAGTCCTCGTCAAGTATTTCAACCCCTGTGGTTCTGGTACATGGCTCATTACCGAAGCCGAACGCGAAGGCGACGACTGGCGCCTGTTCGGTTATTGTCATATCCACGAATGGGAGTGGGGCTACCTGATGCTCTCCGAGCTGGCATATCTTCGTCTGCCGTTCGGACTTACCATCGAACGCGACATTTACACGGCCAGGAAATACGTCCGGGATTTTCTACCGCAGGATGAATGACGGCAAAGGCCTCGGAATTTTACTGCCCCTTGCCGACAACAGAATTGTTACAAAATAAACTTATTATAAAATATGGCCACATTCGAAGAAAGAGCCGAACGGTTGAAGAAAGAGTTGGAAAAGGCTGCAAACGGCAACCAACGTCGAAATCTGTCCCGCGAATACGAACTTACCTTGCGCCTGCTGCGCATCATCCGGGGAGAGGTCTTTACGCTCGACGACATCAATAAATGCCGCATGGAGATCATGCGACAACATCCCGGATACGATCGTCCCATAACGGCAGAATCGGGACTCCTGCTGGCTGCGGAGGCAATCCGCAAATCCTTCGGACGGAAATACTATCTGCCGCTTTACAAATATCCGATCCTCATCGATTTCGGAAAACCCGACGGGCAGATATGCGTGATCCATCCGAGCAACTTTATTAGCTATACGTCCAAAAAAGGAGGGGAAGAGTGATGATCTTCCCCTTTTCACAGACCGCATCAGCGCTGCGCTTTCATATAATGCTGTTCCAGCAGTTTATAAAGCGAGGACTGCGGATAAAGAATCTTTCCACCAAGAGTAGTATAAGGGATTTGGCGGTTGTCCCGGTAATTCTGCAAGGAGCGTTTCGAGATGCTGAAGATGCTGCAAATCTCCTCACTGGTCAGGTACAGTTCATTTCCGATGGTCGGGCGGTGCGTGTCGATCAGAATATCGACGGCACGGATGGCTTTGACGATGTCGCGGCGCAGTTCCTTGAACGCGGCGCTGTCGCGGGTAATGATCTCTTCGGTCATGCTACAGGCTTTTTATCAGGTTCTTTTCCAGAAGTTGCCGGATGTCGTCGTCCCGGAACAATACTTTATTCCCCAAGGCCGTATAGGGGATGATGCCGGCGGAGCGATAGTATTGCAAGGCTCGCTTGGTGATGCTCAAGGCCTTGCAGACCTCCTCGGCCGTAAGCCACCGGACAGTTGTCGGTTGGGCGGAGAGGGAATGGAGCGCAGACACTCGCTCCAGAAGACGTTGAAGGTGCGCCTGCATCTCTTTATAGGCGCTCGTTTCCATAAGGACGCAATCCATAATGCTGAGGGTTTAGGTGATTTCTGCGTTAAGGATGTGCAAGATAATCCAAGCCTTCAGAAAACGATCCCCATGTCCGCTCCAGACCGATCCAGTCCGCTCAAAGGAAAAAATGATCGGCGGTGACGCTGATGTACGCCATAAATCGGAAAATAGAGAGATAAAAATTCTATTTGCTTTTTTATCAGATATTCACTATATTTGTATAGAGTTGTTTGACAGGATGAACCTCGATGTAAGTTTATTCAAGACTTGCGTTTCTAAATCATTACCTCATAAAAAAAACAACGCTGTAACTTATTAGGTTACAGCATTGTTTTGTAAATCCCCGAAACTCGGAATCGAATGCGGAGGTTTTCAATTGGCGGCAACGAGCTGGCGCGGGACATGCTCGAAGATACTGACGAGCAGGCTGACGCCTTGTTATTGCTGAATTACAAGCGATAACGAAACAACCGAGGCTGATAAGGGTCCTGACAAAGAAAAAGTCCTCGGAAGTTATTAGCTTCCAAGGACTTTCTTGGTGGAAAATTGCCGTCCGGCATTGCTCTCGCGCCATTTCCGCGCACGCCGTCCGGCGACTTTCCGGCAGCATTCGCTGCTTCAGTTGAGGTCTGAAGCGGATTCGAACCGCTGTACAAGGTTTTGCAGACCTTTGCCTAGCCACTCGGCCATCAGACCATCATCTTTCCCGCTGCGCCCTCTCTACACCAACCTAACCCTATCAGCCCTCTCCACTCCCTTTCACACAACCGGAACTCAAACCAAAAAAAGGCCCCTCTCCGGCCCGGGGAGCGTTCGGAACTAATTTCCAAGCGCATCGGGAGTGCAAATATACGAACAATTCTGATTTTTGCAAAACTTCTGCCCAACTTTGCATTATTTCCCGAATAAATTCCCGTTATTTCCCAAAAACCGCTACCTTTATCATCTGCAAAAACGATTTTTCATTCGCGGCTATGACCATCGAAGATATTGCCCTTCAGATGACTCCGGGCATCGGTATAAAAGGAGCCGTGCATCTGCTGGAGCTGTTCGGCGATGCGCGGAGCATTTTCGCCGCCACCGCCGATGAACTCGTCGCCAAAGCCGGCCTGCGTCCCGACACGGCGCAGCAGATCGTCCGCCGGAAGGGATTTCCGGCCGCCGAAAAGGAACTCGCCCACTGTCGCCGCAACGACATTGCGGCCGTCGCCTCCACCGACCCGGAATACCCGGCGCTGCTGCGCGAAATCCCCGATTATCCCCACGTAATATACATAAAGGGCTGCGTCGAAGCCCTCTCGGCACGTTGTATCTCCATCGTCGGGACACGCGAGGCGACTCCTTACGGACAGACGGCCTGCAACCGGCTGGTGGAAGGGCTTGCAGAGCGCATACCGGGGCTTTCGGTGGTCAGCGGGCTGGCGTTCGGAATCGACGTGGCGGCGCATCGCGCTGCGCTTGCAGCAGGCGTACCGACCGTCGCCGTGGTGGCCAACCCCCTGCCCGGGGTGACGCCCGCCCAGCATACGGACGTGGCGCGCGACATACTCGCCCGCGGGGGTGCGCTGGTCACGGAACTGCATTCGCAATCGAAACAGAACGGCAACTTCTACCTGGCGCGGAACCGCATCATCGCAGGATTGAGCGCGGGGTGTATCGTTGTCGAGTCGCCCGACAGCGGCGGTTCGCTTTTCACGGCCCACTGCGCCGACTCCTACGACCGCACGGTGATGGCCGTGCCGGGACGCATCACCGACCGGGCGTCGGCCGGGACGAACCACCTGATCCGCAACCGCAAAGCGCAGTTGGTGCTGACAGCCGACGACGTGATCCGCGAACTGATGTGGGACCTCGGGGAGAATCCCGCAACGCTGCGCGCAAAACCCCCGACACCGGAACTGACACCCGACGAAGCGGGATTGCTGGGCTGTTTCCGCACGGACGACCCGCTTTCGGTCGAGCTCGGCGAGCGGACGGGGCTGAATCCCGGCGAGCTGGCGACGCTGCTCGTGGGTCTGGAGCTGGCAGGAGCCGTGCGCCAGCTGCCCGGAAACCGATATATGAAGCTATGAAACTGACAGATACGCATTCACACCTTTACGACGAAGCGTTCGACCGCGACCGCGAAGAGGCTTTGGCGCGCGCCGCGGCCGAAGGGGTCGGGCAGCTGCTGCTCCCGGCCATCGACTCCGAAAGCCACGAACGGCTGTTCGGGCTTT
>OBXF01000937.1_pt1 | contig 18619 bp, 15 predicted proteins | sample 1495371 | NCBI WGS metagenome assembly OBXF01 (sample SAMEA2580143, study PRJEB22360) | human gut metagenome | biome: human gut; feature: human-associated habitat; material: faeces | place: Denmark | collected 2008/2010 | reverse complement strand
GTTCGGAATTAGGCGCGTCCATCTTCCACGAGCGCTTGGAGCAGTTGACTCATGAACAGCCACAGCTGCGTTTCGGTCTGCAGTTGGGGTCGCATGCCATTCATGTGGCGCATGATGAAGTTGACGATGAGGTTGCCGATCTTGTCGCTTTGCCGAATGTCAAGTTGGGTTTGACCAATGTTGGCACAACGTATTCGGAGGTTGCTGCGTTCGCGCATTTGCCTTTGGATTTCGCACGATTCGACAAGACGGTGGTACGCGATTTCCGTACGCCTCGCGCGAAGCAGATCATGCAGCGAACGCTCGATATTTCGCGCGATAATGATGCGTTCCATGTGGTGTTCGATGGCGTGGAGACTTTGGATCAGGTTGAGTTCATCCGTTCCATCGGAGGCACGCTTGCGGAGGGCACGCTGTTGAGTAACGCCATGAACGCCAACGAGTTCCTCATGCGTCTCGAAACCATGGGCACTTCATTGCCCGAAGCCGCCCCGAGGCAAGCTGAGTAGAGACGATTCTCGGTTATATCACGATTGCTTTATCTCGGGAAATGCTTGGAGGAAATATGGCAGGATGGAATCATATGTGCTAAATCAATGAGTAAGCCCGTTTAGCCAATGACCGCAAAATCAGCCAGCATATGCGAATCTCCACCAGTCTCGTCGCACGCGACAGCTTCACCGTTGCAAGACTGAAAACAAAAATAGCATCGTGAGCAGAACCCAGCTATCGCGCTTTCGGTGGTTGGTATTGATCGTCGGCGGTGAAGCAGGTGCGATAGACCATGGCCATGATCAGGCCGTCGGCCAGCAAGGTCAGCGCGGCGATGGCGCCGAAGACCACGAACTGGTATTTGGCGGCGTTCAGCGGATCTCCGCCGGCGATCACCTGACCCGCCATCATGCCCGGGATGGTCACGATGCCGCTGGAGGCCAGCGAAGCGGTGGTGGGCAGCAGTCCCAGCCGAATCGATGAGATGACGGATGGGCGGGCGGACTCCCATGCCGTCGCCCCCAGGGCCAGCATCATATCCACCTCGTCGCGGCGTTCCTCCATGCTTTCATAGAATCGGCTCAGTCCGACAGCAAGCGCGGAAACGGTGTTGCCCAGCAGCATGCCGGTCAGGGGCACCACCAGCTGGGGCGCATACCATGGGTGCGGGCGCACGATGAGTTCGGTGACCAACGCCAGCATGAGCAGCATCGTGATGACCAAGCTCAGGAAGATCGGTCCGGCAAGGCCCTTGGGGATGCCGTGCGCGCGGGACATCACGATCTGCACCGCCGCGATCAGCATGACCGTCATCAGGGCGAACACCATCCACACGCTGTTCGAGCGAATCACATAGCTGATGATGAATCCCATGGCGCACAGCTGCACGAGGGCGCGGCATGCCGACCACATCAGGGTCCTGCCGATGCCCATGTGCATGAGTTCGCTGATGATGGCCGCCGCGGCCACCATGCCCAACGCCAGGACGAGACCCCAGACGTCGATGTCGTAGGCGCCGTTCATGGGCGCACCTCCTTATCCCGCGTCAGATCGGTGAGCCGCCCCGCATCGAGCATCAGCGTGCGGGTGGCGCGTCCGTCCGGCGGACGGTGTCGGATGCGGATGATCGCCATGCCGTGTGCGGCCGCGTCCGCCATGATCGCGGCCACTTTGGATGCGTTGTCGTCGTCGAGTCCGGCGTCCACCTCATCGGCCAGCAGCACTTTCGGGTCGGTGAGCAGCGTGCGGGCCAACGCCACGCGCGCCGCCTGGCCGCCCGACAGGTCATGCGGCGTGCGCGTCAGGTCGATGTCCTCGCATCCCATCGCGTCCAGGGTCGTGCGGATGCGTTCGTCGGGCAGCAGCCGCGCGGCCTTACCCTCCTTGCCTCGAATCGCGAGCGTCCAGGGCAGCCGGATCGCCTCGGCCACGTCCTTGCCGGTCAGGATCGGTTTTTGCGGCAGGTAGGAGACGTCCCGCCGCCATTGCTGCGCGCTGAATTCGTCACTGCCCACGCCGTCGAGGACGAACGTGCCGTGCGCGTGCGGGTTGAGTCGGGCGCATGCGGTCAGCAGACTCGATTTGCCGGAGCCGGATGGGCCCACCAGGTCGATGATGTCGCCGCGCTCCATGCCGAAGGACAGGTTGTCGAACACCGTGCGTTCGTCGTCTGCCGGCGATTGCGCGGGGACGACGCAGGACACGGACATGGCTTCGAAGAAGGGTCGCATATTCATCCAGTCTAGTCGGGGGTTCACGTGGGAAACCCCAGCGTTCACTTCCTGTATACCCGGTGTGGCATAATAACCAAGGCAATTTTTGGGCTTTGCCTAAGCTAGTTTGAATTTGAAATAGGTGAATAACGTGGCACAGACTACTAACGACATCAAGAACGGATCCGTCCTGAACCTCGACGGCCAGCTGTGGACCGTCATGAAGTTCCAGCACGTCAAGCCGGGCAAGGGCCCTGCCTTCGTGCGCACCACCATCAAGAACGTGCTCTCCGGCAAAATCGTCGACAAGACCTTCAATGCTGGCATGAAGATGGAATTCGAGACCGTGGACAACCGTACCCTCCAGTACTCCTACGAGGACGGCGACAACTTCGTGTTCATGGACATGACCACCTACGATCAGATCATGATTCCGAAGACCCTCGTGGGTGACAAGGCCAAGTTCCTGCTCGAAGGCACCGACTGCCTCATCTCCTTCCACGACGGCACTCCGCTGAACGTCGACCTGCCGGGCTCCGTGATCCTGACCATCACCCACACCGAGCCGGGCCTGCAGGGCAACCGCTCCAACGCCGGCACCAAGCCCGCCACCGTGGAGACCGGCGCCGAGATTCAGGTGCCGCTGTTCATCAACGAGGGCGACCGCGTCAAGATCAACACCGAGGATGGCTCCTACACCGGCCGCGAAAACTGATCTTCTCCACGCAACATACCTAGTCGACAGTCGAACCAAAGGACCAGCAGCAGTATGGCACGTTCCACCGCGCGCAAAAGGGCGTTGAACACTCTGTACGAGGCCGACGAAAAGGGTCAGGACATCCTTTCCCTGCTTGATGAGCGCATCGCGCATCCCGGTGCTCAGACCCCGCTTCCCGACTACGCCATCGACATCGTCAAGGGCGTGGCCGAACACCGCCGCCAGATCGACATGACCCTGGACGATCACTCCACGGGTTGGAAGGTCAGGCGCATGGGCGTGGTCGATCGCAACATCCTGCGTATCGCTGCTTGGGAGATCCTGTTCAACGACGAGGTGCCGGACAAGGTGGCCATCGACGAGGCCCTGGCATTGGCCAAGACCCTGTGCGATGACGATTCACCTGCCTTTATCCACGGCCTGCTTTCCGCGGTGTGCAATGCGAAGAACACCAAGCCCGCGGGATCGGTGGACGATGAGCCCGCCGAGGAATCGAACGAACCGGACCAGTCCGGTCAAACCGATTTTCCTGCATCCGAGCCCGCCGCCCCGTCCGCTGAGACCCAGCCGACGGTCGATTAGTCATTTGTTTTCAAGCCTCCCTCCGGGAGGCTTTTTTATGGGCGGAACAACTTTCCGCTGTGATTGTCCAAGCCGGTTGTGAGCCGGCTGCCCCGCCAGCGGGGCGAGACTTCGCGCGCACCGGCGTGTGAGTCTGCGCTGGCCGTTAACCTTGGTACGAATACCCGAAAAACATAAGGGGGTTTTGGTGAGCCAGAACGAGTCCGGAACCATCGCAATTCCGATGTATGACAAGGACGATGCAGTCCTCGTTTTGGAAGACGGACAGGTATATGTGGGGGAGCCGTATGGCGCCCTGGGCGAGACGACCGGTGAGATCGTCTTCGCCACCGGCATGACCGGATACCAGGAGACGCTCACCGATCCGAGCTACGATCGCCAGATCGTCGTGCAGACCTTCCCGCACATCGGCGATACCGGCGTGAACGGCGAGGATCCCGAATCCTCGCGCATCTGGGTGGCCGGCTACATCGTGCGTGATCCCTCCCCGAACGTGAGCAACTGGCGTGCTGAGGGCAGCTTGGACGATGACCTGGTCAAGAACGGCATCGTTGGCCTGAGCCATATCGACACCCGTAAGCTGGTACGCCACCTGCGTTCCGCAGGCGTGATGCGCGCCGGCATCTTCTCCGGCGAGGCTTTGGTCGATGCCGCTACCGGCAAGCTCAAGACCATCGAGCAACTGCTTGAGGATGTCAAGAACACCCCGCAGATGCAGGGCCTGAGCCTGTACGACGAAGTCTCCACCAAGGAGACTTACACCATCGAGCCGTGCGGCGAATACGAAGGCAAGGAGCCGCTGTACACCGTGGCCGCCGTGGACCTTGGCATCAAGGGCATGACCCCGCATCGTATGGCCGAGCGCGGATGCCGCGTGCACGTGGTGCCCTCCACCATCACCTTTGCCGAACTCGAAGCCCTGAACCCGGACGGTGTCTTCTTCTCCAATGGCCCGGGCGATCCGGAACAGGCCGGCCCCGAAATCGAACTGTTGCGTCAGGTGCTCGATGCCGGCTACCCGTTCTTCGGCATCTGCTTCGGTAACCAGTTGCTGGGCCGTGCGCTCGGCTTTGGCACTTACAAGCTGAAGTTCGGCCATCGTGGCATCAACCAGCCGGTCAAGGATCTGACCACCGGCAAGGTCGAGGTCACCGCCCACAACCACGGCTTCGCGGTCGACGCCCCGATTGGCAAGCAGGTCGATGCACCATTCGAAAACGGCAAGTACGGCAAGGTGTTCGTCTCCCACATCGATCTGAACGATGACGTGGTCGAAGGCCTGCAGTGCGTGGACATTCCCGCGTTCTCCGTGCAGTACCACCCGGAGGCCGCAGCCGGTCCGCACGATGCGGCCTACCTGTTCGACCGTTTCTGCGAACTTATGAAGAACAACCCCAAGGAAGGTAAGTGATATGCCGAAGCGCACCGACATCAAATCCGTGATGGTCATCGGCTCCGGCCCGATCGTGATCGGTCAGGCTGCTGAGTTCGATTACTCGGGCACCCAGGCATGCCGCGTCCTTCGTGAGGAAGGCATCCGCGTCATCCTCGTCAACTCCAACCCGGCCACCATCATGACCGACCCGGAGATGGCCGACGCCACCTACATCGAGCCGATCGCCACCCCGATCCTCGAGCAGATCATCGCCAAGGAACGCCCCGACGCGCTGCTGCCCACCCTCGGTGGCCAGACCGCGCTGAATGCCGCCATGGCGTTGGGCGAGGCAGGCGTGCTCAAGAAGTACAATGTCGAGCTGATCGGGGCCTCCCTGGAAGCCATCGACCGCGGCGAGGACCGTGAGCTGTTCAAGAAGGTCGTGGACGAGGCCGGTGCCGAATCCGCCCGCTCCCGCATCGCGCACAGCCTTGAGGAATGCGACAAGATCGCCGAAGAACTCGGCTATCCGCTGGTCGTACGCCCGAGCTTCACCATGGGTGGCCTGGGCTCCGGCATCGCCCACGACGAAGAGGAGCTGCACCGCATCGCCGGCGCCGGCATCCATTACTCGCCCACCGACGAAGTCCTGATCGAAGAGGGCATCGAAGGCTGGAAGGAATTCGAGCTCGAGCTCATGCGCGACCGCAACGACAACGTCGTGGTCGTCTGCCCGATTGAAAACATCGACCCGGTCGGCGTGCACACCGGTGACTCCATCACCGTGGCCCCTTGCTTCACCCTGACCGATCGCGAATACCAGAAGCTGCGTGACATCGGCATCGCCATCATCCGCGGCGTGGGCGTGGACACCGGCGGCTGCAACATCCAGTTCGCCATCCATCCGAAGACCGGTCGCATCATCGTCATCGAGATGAACCCGCGTGTTTCCCGTTCCTCCGCTCTGGCGTCCAAGGCCACCGGCTTCCCGATCGCCAAGATCGCCACCAAGCTGGCTCTCGGCTACACGCTGGACGAGATTCGCAACGACATCACCCAGTCCACGCCGGCCTCCTTCGAGCCGACCATCGACTACGTGGTCACCAAGGTGCCGCGCTTCGCATTCGAGAAGTTCCCGGGTGCCGACCCCACCCTGACCACCTCCATGAAGTCCGTGGGCGAGGCCATGGCTCTGGCCGGCAACTTCCAGGAGTCCCTCGGCAAGGCCATGCGCTCCATTGACAAGCGTCACATGGGCTTCAACTGGGACGGCGACAAGCCGTCCGCAGATGAGGTAGCTGAGTTGCTCAAGGCCATTCATACGCCGACCGAACACCGCTACCTGCAGCTCATGCGTGCCATCTGGGGTGGCGCAACGCTGGATCAGCTGTATGCGGCCACCAAGATCGACCTGTGGTTCCTGAAGCAGCTGCTGCTCATCAACGAGACTGCACAGGCCGTGCGCGAGGCCGAGACTCTGACCCCGAAGCTGCTCAAGAAGGCGAAGCTCGCCGGCCTGTCCGACGTGCAGATCGCCCATCTTCGCAGCCTCGGCGACGAAGGCGAGAACACCATCCGCGAATTGCGCTGGAACTATGGCCTCAAGCCCGTCTACAAGACCGTCGACACCTGTGCCGCAGAGTTTGATGCGGCCACGCCGTACTACTACAGCTGCTACGCCGATGAGACCGAACTTCGTCCGCGTGAGCGCGAGGCGGTCATCATCCTGGGTTCCGGCCCGAACCGCATCGGTCAGGGCATCGAGTTCGACTACACGTGCGTGCACGCCGTGCAGGAGCTCGGTAAGGACTATGACACCATCATGGTCAACTGCAACCCGGAAACCGTGTCCACCGATTACGACATGTCCGACCGCCTCTACTTTGAGCCGCTCACCTTCGAAGACGTGCTCGAGATCTACGAGGCCGAGAAGAAGATGGGCCCGGTCAAGGGCGTTATCGTCCAGCTCGGTGGCCAGACCCCGCTCTCGCTGGCCGCGCGTCTGAAGTCCGCCGGTGTGCCGATTCTCGGCACCACCCCGGAGTCCATCGACTTGGCCGAGAACCGTGAGCTGTTCGGCGAGGTCCTTAAGAAGGCGGAGATGAATGCCCCGCGTTACGGCACTGCCCTGAGCCTCGAAGAGGCCAAGGAAGCCGCACATCGCATCGGCTATCCGGTGCTGGTGCGCCCGAGCTACGTTCTCGGTGGCCGCGGCATGGAAATCGTTTATGACGACAAGCAGCTCAACAAGTACGTGGATCGCGCGCTTGCCGAGGCCCAGGCCGATACTGTGGTCTCTGGCCGTCTGCCCTCCCCGTTGCTGATCGATAAGTTCCTGCAGGATGCCATCGAAATCGATGTCGATGCGCTGTTCGACGGCAAGGAGCTGTACATCGGCGGCATTATGGAACACGTCGAGGAAGCCGGCGTCCATTCCGGCGACGCCGCCTGCACCCTGCCGCCGTCTACGCTGTCCGACGACCAGATTCGCCGTCTGCGCGAAGGCACCTACGCCATCGCCGCCGGCTGCCACGTGCAGGGTCTGATCAACGTGCAGTACGCCTTCATGGCCAACACGCTGTACGTCATCGAAGCCAACCCGCGTGCTTCCCGTACCGTGCCGTTCGCATCCAAGGCCACCGGTGTGGCTCTGGCCAAGGCCGCCGCTCGCATTATGGCCGGCGAGACCATTGCCGACCAGCGCGCCAACGGTCTGCTGCTACCCAAGGGCGACGGTGGCGACATCCACCCCGGCCAGCAGGTCGCGGTCAAGGAATCCGTGCTGCCGTTCAAGCGTTTCCGCACTCCGGTGGGCAAGACCGTCGACATTCTGCTCGGACCTGAGATGCGTTCCACCGGTGAGGTCATGGGCTTCGACCGTGACTTCCCGCACGCCTTCGCCAAGAGCCAGCTCGCCGCCTATGACGGTGGCCTGCCGACCCACGGCAACGTGTTCATCTCCGTGAACGACACTGACAAGCGACAGCTGCCGCTGCTCGCAGTACGCCTCGAAGAGCTTGGCTTCAAGCTTTGGGCCACTGAGGGCACCGCTTCCGTGCTGCGCCGTTACGGCATCGACTCAAACATCGTGGACAAGATCAGCACCCGTGTGGACACCGATCCGGAAGCTCCGGTTGAGGTGCATCATGCCGCCGGATCCGTGGGCAAGAATGTGGTTCAGCTCATCGAAGAGGGCAAGATCGACATGATTCTCAACACGCCGAACTCCCGCGGCTCCCGCTCCGATGGCTATTCCATCCGCGCCGCCGCCATCGCCGCCGATTTGCCGCAGTTCACCACCATTACCGAGTTCCAAGCCGCACTGCTCGCCATCGAGGCCGTGAAGCATAATGATTATCAGATCATGAGCATCCAGGAGCATTCGAAGCAGCTGTTCGAATTGGAGAAACAGGAGTTCTGATGGTTGCACCCAGCGATGAGGAGTTGCAGGCCCAGCGTTCCGATTTCGGTCTGCGTTTGAGCAATTCGATGGCCAAATACGGGCCATTGTGCGTCGGCATAGACCCGCACCGCAAACTCCTCACCGACTGGGGGTACAACGTCGACGCCGAAGGTGCCGAGCTGTTCTCCATGCGCATGCTGCAGGCCGCCAACGGTCGGGCCGCAGCCGTCAAATTCCAGACGCCGATGTTCGAGCGCTATGGAGCCAAGGGCTTTGAAGCGCTCGAGCGTGTGCTCTACGCTGCCCGTCAGATGGGTGTCATCACTATCGTGGATTGCCTGCGTGGAGGGCTCTCCACTACCATCTCCGCCATTGCGGATGCCTACTTCAAGCCTGGTGCGCCGCTATTGGCGGACGCCATCACCCTGCTGCCGTATTATGGCGCGCGTTCACTGAATGGATTGATTACCGAAGCGTTGGAAAACGGACGCGGCGTGTTCATCGCCTCGTTGACGTCCAACCCGGAGGGCATGAGTCTGCAAACCGCCATCCGGCAGTCCGGCGATTACCGGGGACGTACCGTGGCATTCGGTATCGCGTCCAACGCGCAGCAGCACAATGCAGACATCGACGGTATGGGCTCGGTCGGGCTTATCATCGGTGCGACCATTGGCCAGTGGATGAAAGACTCCGGTGTGAACCCTTCCGAATTCACCGGCCCTATTCTCTCTCCCGGCTACGGCTGGCAGGGTGCCGAAGCCAAGGACCTGAAAACCGTGTTCCGCGGCACGCGCAGCAACGTGCTGGTCACCGTATCCCGTCTCATCGCCTCGCACGGGCCGGATATCGCTTCGCTGAGCCAGGCCACCGAGTCGATTGCGCTCGACGTGCGCCAGGCGCTGATGGAAGCCACCGCTGAGGGCGACGAAAACCAGTAACCCACAGGAATCTGCTACTGCACATTGGAGGAATTCATGACCGAGAACACTCACGCTGGTCGTCTGATCGTCCTGACCGGGCCGACCGCCGTAGGCAAAGGCACTGTGGAGGCCAAGCTGCGCGCCGATCACCCGGAAGTGTGGGTGTCCGTTTCCGCCACCACGCGCGATCCGCGTCCTGGTGAGGTCAATGGCGTGAACTACTGGTTCCTGTCAGAAGACGAGTTCCTGGCCAAGGAACAGGCGGGGGAGTTCTTGGAAACCGCAGTGGTGCATGGAATGGCCCATTACGGCACGTTGTTAAAGCCCGTCGAAGAGCATCTGGCTGCTGGTACACCCACGATTCTGGAGATCGATTTGCAGGGTGCCCGCCGCGTCAAGCAGCGCGCCTCTGAGCTTGATCTTGAGGTGGTGTACGTGTTCATTGCACCGCCGAGCTTCGAGGAGCTGAAGTGTCGTCTGATTGGCCGCGGCACTGAAACCGCCGAACAGCAGGCTCGCCGTTTGGAAACCGCCAAGGTGGAGCTGGCCGCCGAAAGCGAATTCGATGTGACTATTGTCAACGAGACCGTCGATCAGGCCGCAGCCGACCTGTGGAACGTCATCGCCCAGGAATACGGCTTGTAGTTTTTCTCTTTTTTGGGGAGCCGAGAACGAGCCTTACCGCTGTACCACCAACTGCTGGTGCAGAATTTCGGTGCTGTTCTTGGCTGGTGCCTGCTTCCATCGGATCGTGCTGGATTCATGGTGCTCGCTGACATAATGCCGCATCCATTCGAAGCACTGCTGGGTTTGGATGGCATCGCTTAATGCGCGGTGTTCCTCGTTATCGGCAATGCCGAATCGTACAATCAGGTCGGCGAGCCGGTGATGGCTCTGCTTGGGGAACAGGGCACGGCTGATTTGCATGGTGTCATAGTCGGCGCAGGCGAATCCGCATCCCGCAATATGGCGGGTGTTATAGTCCAGGAATCGCAGATCGAAGCTGACATTATGACCGACGATGGGCTCGGTCTCAGCCGCGGCGTTGGAATCGGCGAGCCAGGAAATGAATTGGGGGAGCACCCCGTCAATGGGATCATGGTCGGCGACCATCGCGTCGGTAATGCCGGTCAACGCGGTGATTTGACGAGGAATCGGGCATAACGGGTTGATGAGTTGCTGGAACTGGTCAACGACACGGCCGCCGCGCACGCGTACGGCACCTATTTCGGTGATGGCGCAACGGTTCGGATAAAACCCGGTGGTCTCCAAATCAAGCGCCACATAATCGGTGGGGAATCCGGTGACGTCTTCGGCAATCGGGGTGCCGGCGGTCCAGTCGGGATGGGACTGCTGGCCAAAAACGGTAATGCCGGGAACGGTCACTGGATGCTCCTCCTATCGGTCGATGTTCGGTGATTTATTGTAGCGGCAGCCCAACCTGACGAAAAAGCCCCGTATCTGCGAACCGGGTACAGGGGCGGGAAATCAGCTGATACAGCCGATTCGGTTACTGCTGTATATCGTCAAGTTTGTCTTGTATCAACTTGTCGAGGTCATTCAGCTCTTTAGACGGGCTGGCCGTTTCGTCCAAACTCGTGAGTGCGTCGTTCAGCTCCGTTGAGGCATCGTACGGATATTCGATGTCATAGTACTGATCCAAGAGATTGTGGTACTGGTTATAGGCATCGGTGCCGTACTCGATGTTGTTGGGGTAGCCGGGCTGTGCGGGGTAACCAAGGCGTAACGGTGCGCCTGGCTGGCCCGGTTGACCCGTGTAAGCGGGTTGAAACGGCTGATTCGGCTGGCCCTGTGGAGCATAGGGCTGTCCTGGCTGCACTGGCTGGAATGGCACTGCGGGTTGCGGTGCATTACCTGGCGTAGGTTGTTGTGCTGTGGGCTTTACCGGCTGATCGAATGGTACCTGACCGTTTTGGCTGGCGTCATCGTCAGTGGTATGTTCGTCGCTCATTACGAGTTCCTCAACCATTGAATAGCATCACGATGAGCCCCCAACAAGCCAGATGCCAAGCAGAATCCTAACATTGTGCGGTCTGGTTGCACTAGGGGTAATCCTTCGTCGGATTGCCGATATCGGGGGAAATAACGGATATATTTGGTAACGAATAATCGGGCTGTCGGGAAAGGTGACATATGAAACGGATAGTGGCAGGCATCGTGGCACATGTGGATGCAGGCAAGACCACACTATCCGAGGCGTTGCTGTATCGCACTGGTGAGATTCGCAAGTTGGGCCGCGTTGACCATGGCGATGCCTTTCTGGATACGAATTCGCTGGAAAAGGCGCGAGGCATCACGATTTTCGCGCATCAGGCACTGGTGGAGCATGGTGATCTGCGATTGACCTTGCTGGACACGCCGGGGCATGTGGATTTTGCGGCCGAAACCGAACGTGTGCTGCGTGTGCTTGACTACGCAATTCTGGTGGTCTCCGGTACCGATGGGGTGCAAGGGCACACGGAAACCCTATGGCGTTTGCTGGCAAGATATAGTGTGCCGACGTTCATCTTTGTCAACAAGTGCGATGCAGACGGATTCAACGGTGAAGCCGTGCTGGCCCAGCTGCGCAAACGACTGAGTGATGCGGCGTATCCGTTGCCTGCAGTCGATGGATTGTCCGATGACGATGAGGTGCCGTTAGGGGAGTCTGCCGAGGATATCGCCACACTGGATGAGACCGCGATGAACGACTATCTGGAGCATGGCGGGCTGTCCGTAGTCCGGTTGCGCGCAATGATCGCCGCACGCGAACTGTTTCCCGTGTACTTCGGCTCGGCGTTGAAGTTGGAAGGCGTCGAGGAGTTCTTGGATGGAGTGGAATCTTTCACCGCCGAAACGCAGTGGCCGGAACGGTTTGCCGCGCGCGTGTTCAAGGTGGCCCATGACGGGCAGCACAATCGCATGACATGGCTGAGGGTTACCGGTGGCATGTTGAAGGCCAAGGAAATCGTATCGTCGTCAACGCGGAAGACCGCCGAGCCGGCATGGTCCGAGAAAGTCGACCAGGTGCGTGTATACAACGGTGCCAAATTCGATACGGTCACCGAAGTGCCAGCCGGCGCGGTATGTGCGGTGACAGGGTTGACGCAGACTTTCCCAGGTGAGGGGTTGGGCTATGAGCCGGATGCCGAATCACCGTCGCTGCAGCCGGTATTGACATACACGGTGCTTCCTGCAGATGCGGGATCGGGCGATGCCGAAAACGTCGGCCGAGATGCTGCTCAGCGAAATACCGGACAGCATGGAGTGGATCCCGACAATTCAGATGACGCTCAGGAAGACAGCGGATTCGTGGCACGCCCCCGATTCGATGATCTGACTTTGCATAAGGTCATCACCGCATTGCGTGAGCTGGAGGACGAGAATCCGTTGCTGCATGTGGTGTGGGTGGAACGGCTAGCCGAGGTCCATGTGCAGCTGATGGGCGCAGTGCAGTTGGAAATCATTCAGCAGACCCTGCATGATCGTTTCGGTCTTGATGTGTCGTTCGGTCCGGGCTCGATTCTGTATCGTGAAACCATCACCGAGCCAATCGAGGGCATCGGCCATTTTGAGCCGCTCAGGCATTATGCCGAAGCGCATATTCTGCTCGAACCGGGGAAGCCCGGAAGCGGCATCAGCGTGGCATCTGCTTTGTCCGAAAACGATTTGGATCGTAACTGGCAGCGTCTGATTCTTACGCATCTGACCGAGCGTGAGCATCTCGGCGTGCTAGTTGGTGCACCGCTGACCGATATCAAGATGACACTGGTGGCAGGCAAGGCGCATCTGAAACATACCGAAGGCGGTGACTTCCGTCAGGCCACCTATCGTGCGATTCGTCAGGGTCTGATGGAAGCCAGAGCCGGAGTCAGCGGACGTCCCGGCTCTCCGGTTGAGGAACGCCCCGATACCACGGGCCAGGGCAACTGTCGACTACTTGAGCCGTGGTATCGATTCCGACTTGAAGTGCCCGCCGATATGATCGGCCGGGCGATGAGTGATGTTCAACGCATGTCTGGCACGTTCGATTCGCCGTCCACCGACGGTGGCTACGCAGTGATTGAAGGTGAAGCGCCGGTTTCTGAAATGCGTGACTATGCGATGGAAGTGAATCAGTACGCCCATGGTCATGGCCGGTTCTCCGCCACTTTCGGCGGTTATAAGCCGTGCCATGACGCGGAACAGGTCATCAAGATAGCCGGCTATGACCCCGAATCGGATCTGGACAACACCCCGGATTCGGTGTTCTGCGCCCACGGTGCCGGCTATCCCGTCAAATGGTATAAAGTCCCGGAATTCACCCACTTGGATTATGCCACTACCAAATCTGCGGCCTAATAAACCCGTTCTTCTCCAGAAAACGTTGGATATCACGCATCTCAGGCATATTGATTGAATGGGCCATGCCCGGATACACTTCTTCGGTCAGCGTGCCGTGCTCACGCCAGAATGTGCCCATCGCCGCAACATCGGCTTTGGGGAAGATATCGTCAATCGCGCCATGCCCATAGAACACCGGCGGCTGCAGCGAAGCGAGCTGTGCATCTCCGTCAACGGTGCCCGGCGCCAGCCAGCCTGAACAGGATACGGCTGCAGCGTACCGGTTTGGGTTGAATCGCAGTATATGGGTGGCCAGCAATCCGCCCTGCGAAAAGCCCATCATGACTATCGGCCGGGTTGCGGGAATGTTTGCCCCGACCCATGCATCGATAGCCTGCGCCGCGGCAAGTGCCTGTTCGTCCAATGATTTGCCTTCCGGCACGCCCTCATGCGCCCATGAGCCAAACCATGTGTATCCCATGCCATAGGCGATGGGAGCCTGCAGACTGGCATAGTCGGCGGAACCGGCCCCACAGTAGTTCAGCAAGTCGGGCAGGTCGTATTCATTGGAGCCCCAGCCATGCAGTAGCATGAATACCGGGTCGTTTTCCAGGCCCTTCAATCGGGTCAAAGCCTTGGTGATTTCCATGCCTCCCAGTGTAGCCATCGCGAGTGTCGGAACGGGCGTTTGAACCATCCATAAGCAACCCATATAGCCACGCCGTTCAATTCGCTGCCCATTTGCGTTATGGTCATAACCAAGCCGCGCGGGGAGTGGCCTCGCGCAGATAACGCGACAATAAAGGGGGTGCGCAATGACCAGGTTCAACACTCAGCTCGTCCACGGACTGCCGGTTGGAGACAACAACACCGGAGCCGTGAACCCGCCGATCTACAACTCGACGACATATGCTTTCGAGAGGGTCGACGCGATGCCCCGTTATGACTATGCACGCAGCGGCAATCCCACACGCGACTTCCTGGAACAGCAGATCGCTCAGCTCGAGCAGGGAACGCGTGGTTTTGCGTTCGCCTCGGGGCTGGCGGCGATTCATGCGGTACTGAGCATTTTCAAGCCCGGTGACCGCATCGTGGTCGGTGACAATATTTATGGCGGATCGTATTCCCAGCTCAATGAGTTCTTCACTCGCTGGGGAATCATCGTCGAGGCCGTCGACACTCAGGACATTGCAGCATTGGAGGCCGCCGTCAAAGGCGACCGCGCGAACGGCATCGCGCCTGCCCAAGCCGTCTACTTTGAAACCCTGACCAATCCACTGCTCAAGGTGAACGACGTACGCGCCATCTCCACGGTGGCCCACCGTTTCGGGGCGCTTTCGATTGTGGACAACACGTTCGTGACCCCGTACCTGCAAAAGCCGCTTGCGCTGGGTGCGGATGTGGTGATTCACTCCGCCACCAAGTATCTGGCCGGTCATTCTGATGTGAACGCCGGTCTGGTGGTCGTTTCCGGTGAGGATCTGGCGAACCGCGTGTACTTTGCGCAGAACCGTTTGGGTGGTGTGTTGGCTCCCGCTGAGTGCGACGCGGTACGCCGCGGCATTCAGACTCTGGCCCTGCGCATGGACCGTCAGCAGGAGAACGCCAATGCCATTGCCTGCTACCTGCTGGTGCACCCGCTGGTCAAGTCGGTGCATTACCCGGGACTGCCCGGTGCCGGCGATCAGCATCTGGCCGCCAAGGGACTCAAGGGTGCCGGCGGCGTGCTGAGTTTCGAGGTGGTGCCCGGCGTTGACCCTGCGGATGTGCTCAACAACCTGCATTTGTTCCGGCTTGCGGTATCGTTGGGGGCTGTGGAGTCGCTTGCCGAGCTGCCCTGTCGCATGACGCATTTCGAGCTGCCCCGTGAGGAGCGCCTGAAGATCGGTATCACCGATGAGCTGGTGCGCCTTGCCGTTGGCATCGAAGACGCCAACGATTTGATTGAGGATCTTGGTCAGGCTTTCGATACCGCCTACGCCCGTTACATCGATCGACATGCCGATACTGACGTGTTCCAACAACTGACTTCGGGGGTGTTCGCCTGATCTGATACTTTTCCTGCCTATTTCTACTCCTGGGGAGCGGCGTCGGTTGTGCCACACCGGCGCCGCTTTTTTATGCCTTTGTTCTTGTTGGGCCGGGGATGCTGTCGGGATTATGCGAGCTGAATGTGGTTTTTGGTTCCGTTCCTCGGTGGGACTTGGCTTTTATGGCGCAGATGCAGAGAGAAAAATCGACTCGTGGTGGTATCTCACTGCAACTCGCGGATTTCGTGCCATGTAAGAAGGGACCCACGTTTTTTCCGTGTTATGTGGCAAACCGTCATCAGGACAAGACTGCGTATGCATTATGCCAGACGCGTATCCATCACGTCTCCCGTTATGATGGACACGATCTAGCAAAACAGGCCGCGTGAGAACTGTACGCGGCGAAACAGAGGAAAGGACCCGACATGGCCATTGATATCTACGGTGCTACATGGTGCGGTGACTGCCGTCAAGCCAAGAACACGCTCGACAAGCTGGGGGTGGCATACACTTGGCACAACATTGAGGAAGAGGAAGGCGCTGCCGACCGTGCCGTGGCCATCAGCGGCCAGCAGCACATTCCGGTTGTGTTGTACGGTGACGGCTCGTTCCAGGTGGAGCCCTCCGCAGTGGATATCAAGAACAAGCTGCAGGAGTTGGGGGAGCTGACCGACTAGGGCTCGGTCCAGGAATTACATGGGATGCACGTTCGCCTGCTTATGAATGTTGGATGAGTGTTCGGGGCTCACGCGGGCTCCGGCTGTTTGTGCAATGCGGGTTGGATCTGGTGGAAGTTGGTACATTGTATGCTAGCGGAAAGATCACGCTAGCTTCGGAGCGATTCTCTTGACAGCATTACTGACTTTCATTTCGTTGGATCTGACCGTCGAGGTTTACCTTTGACCTCAACTTTTGAGAATGAGGTCCAATGCCTTCCGGTATCGGACCTCATTGCGCTTATAGGGTATGACACAGTTAGCGTGTGAGGAATGTTCGTGCCGAGACGAATGAGGCAACTGCATTGCTGAAATCGGTGTCTCCCCGATACACCACGCTACGTTGCTCCGCCGGCATGCCTAATTCGTTGCCGACCGTCACTAGATGCTTGCAGAAATCATCACGCGCGGTTTGTCCGGATTTGATCTCTATGAGCTGAGGGTTGCCGACATCGGTCATATCCATCAGATCGACTTCGACTTGGTTGCTGTCCCGATAAAAATACAGTTCGGGCTCTTCGTCCGCATTGAGGTGTTTCTTCAGGGTTTCCTCGATGATGAGGTTCTCGAATACCTCACCCCGCTTTTTGTGCAGGACGAGCTGTTCGACGCTGGTGATGCCAAGAAGATAGCTCAGCAAACCCGTGTCGTAAAAATATAGTTTCGCTGTTTTGGTTAGACGCTTGCGTTCGTTGGAAGCGTAGGGTGGCAACATAAAAATAATGTAGCTGGAAGTGAGAATGGACAGCCACTCCTTAGCGGTCTTATTGCTTACCCCAGTCTCGACGGCAAGTTTACTGATATTGACCAGCTGTCCGGCGTTTTGCGCGCAGAGTTTCAGGAAAGTGCGGAAGGACTGTAGGTTGCGGACGTCAAGAATTTCCGCAACATCGCGCTGAATGTATGTGGTGATATAGCTTCGGAAATAGGTGGCTTCCGGCATGTCCACTTCATGAAGATGAGGATACCCACCTCGAAACATAAACATATCCGGTGTGAGATCAGGATTAGCCTGCATGGCTTCGCGGTAGCTCAGAGGGAGCAGCTGCATAATACCGACTCGACCAGCCAAAGATTCATCGACATGCTTGAGCAGTAAGAAATTCTGCGACCCTGAAAGCAAATATTGACCCATCTCGTGTCTCTCGTCGGCGGCGGCTTGGATTTCGGGGAATAGGTCGGGTGCATATTGTGCTTCATCGATGAATAGGTGAGAGGGGCGTGAATTGATGAATCCTACCGGATCGCGCTGCGCAGCTATGCGGAGATTCCTTGTTTCTAGGTTCAGATATTCATAACTGGGGAAAGTATGCCGAAGCAAGGTAGATTTGCCACTTTGGCGTGGTCCCATCACTGACACGACAGGAAACCATGTGGCCATTTGTTGTGCTCGTGTGCCGAGCAATCGAGGAATCATATGATCTCCTAGTGTATGCAGATTAGGAAGTAGAACTTATGATAATTGAGAAGTAGGATTTATGCAAATTAGGAAGTAGAGTTTATGATAATCAGGTAATAGAGCTTGTGTGAATGAGGATGCTGCTCAACGGAGCCTTTGTCTCGGGGCTGATCCCAATAGGATATGCTGTTTGTTGGCAGAAAGATCGCGTCAACTTCGAGACAAACTTCTAGGCGGCGCCACTGACTTTCGCCTCGTTGGATCTGAATGCTGAGGTTTACCTTTGACCTCGAATTATGTGCAGAAAGGGCCTGACGTTCTAAGACGTTTGGATCTTTCGTCGATTAGGTGGACAACGATTCGTTCCATCTTGCGCAGTTGTCTTCATTCTGAGTTCTGTGTCTGCTGTGACACCGTCTCTTTTTTGAACATCACTAATGCGTTATCGACATAATAACCGGTTATCAAACGCAGGAAATAAATGAGTCTTCGCCAGTTTGTGTGGTGGGAAAGCCCCGGCAACGGACGCCGGGGCTTTTTCCCACACACACAAACTGGCGAAGACTCTAAAAAAATGGACTTGCGAAAATGGGATTGCTGTTTTTGCGTATATAGCCAATTCTTATAAGAACACATCAGCAATTGCAATATCTTCGTGCCGGTGTCACGCGTCAAGGCTTGCTAAGTTCGGAAATAGAATTTATGGCGGTAGGGGAGAGAATTGATGAGCGAAAGTTTCCAAACACAAGCCATCCACGCCGGATACGATCCGCTGGCTAACGGCCGTGCCTCCGTGCCGCCAATCTACGCTTCCGCCGCATTCGACCTCGGCGATGCGGCTCGCGGCGATGCGCTCGCGGGTGGCGACATCGACGGCTTCGAATACTCTCGTGTTGTGTCTGTTCAATAGAAAGTGGGCCGTGTGAGCGTGTGGAAAGTCTCCAGATGA
>OBXF01000920.1_pt1 | contig 18809 bp, 23 predicted proteins | sample 1495371 | NCBI WGS metagenome assembly OBXF01 (sample SAMEA2580143, study PRJEB22360) | human gut metagenome | biome: human gut; feature: human-associated habitat; material: faeces | place: Denmark | collected 2008/2010 | reverse complement strand
TGTTAGGAACCTGATTCACAAGTGTACCATCAGCCATCAAATATCCACGATGTGGATAGAATGTTTCGCCGGGTTTTCCTGGTTCCCCTTCTTTTCCATCGTCAATGTTCGTGACTGTCACCTCAGCGCCACCACGCACATTCCCCGAATCGTCTGCTACTTCAAAACGAAAGACTGCTTTTTCTTCGATATCTGCAGCATTGATCGTCACTGTCTTGGTGTTTGAAAACAAGGTGCCATTTTTATACCATTTCAGACTAAAGGTATCTGTTACATCCTTGATACCATCTCTAACACGAGCAGTTAATGTGGTACTGCCGAATCCATTCTTAAATACGATTCCGCTGCTTGTAAGGATTTCGAAGTTGTATGTTTTGTTCGCTTCAATTAAAGCTTGAACCTGTGCTAACAGCGAAGCATCGATTTCAGAGCTTAATTCTTTCACATTTGAAATAACTGCTTTACGGATAGATGGATTTGAGAGACTCTTTTCAGTTTCAGCCACACGTACAGATAAATATAATGTAGGATTATAGCCGTCATCCTCAACTATGATCGTATCCCCTACATCCACATTGAATTTGCCATCAATTTCATAAGTTACTTCTGGCGCACTTAGCTTTTTAAGTTCCGAAAGCATATATCCTAGTAAAGCTTCCTGCGAAGTATACTCGGTATCATCCGCTTCATAACCGATATAGCGCTCATTTTCACTGGCAAATAAGTTGGATGGAAAATTATCTCTAGCTAATGGGGCATAAATTCTTGGTTGTCCTTTTCGTGTGAAATATTCCAGATTGCCATCTTCGTTGTACCAATTACGTTCGATGTCGTTAATTGAAAGACCGTCTTTTCCATAAGCCAATATAGCGGTATAGATACCATCACTGATATCAGAGGTTTTAGTAATACCTGTTATTCCTTTGCCATACTTTAATATGACATCTGAACGATTTTGACCTATCCCTTGATTGAGTCCATCTGAATATTCTTTATAAACATTCAAGGTAACTTGTTTCAGGGTATAGTCATCATTCAATTCTGTTGCGAATTCAATCTCTGCTGAAAATACAGTTGCTAAAGAATACAATCTGGCAAGGATTGTTTGGGTCCCTTCCCACTTATTCGAAATTTTAGCTGAAGAAACTTCATTTACTCCTACAACAAGAACATGCTCTGGATCAAAAACATTTAGATACTGTTCGAAAGTCATTGAATTTCCGGTATATTCTCTCCGAGTCTCATACAGAAGTTCAAACATAGTTGAATAAGCTGTGATCTCAACGACTTTTTCATCTCTAACAACTTTGACAATATTCAAGTCATAGTCTTTATTTTTCCATCGAAAAGCCAGCTTATTGCCTTCAACAAGATACTGAGAATCTGAATGTTTTGCTGCAGTTTTAAATGTGAACTGACTAGCATTTCCTTTGACATATTCGTGGAGACGATCGTTTTTGAAATGCATCGCCTTTGGTGCTGCATTATTAAAAAAAGCCAGTACTTGATCGTACTGACTCTTTACCGCTATGATTGGAATCTCTGTCATCATCCATACACCTCTCGCATACTTACTACAACATCAGGTCTTGGATCGCTGAAGTCTGAATAAGAAAACTGAATCTTTGTTTCTCCTGGCGGTACAAGAAAGAAATTGCTACCGATTACATGTGCAATTGGTTTCTCATTCTCATAAGCCTTTCCCGCTTCACCGTCAATATAAACATCCGTTGACTTTGCAAAACGGTTTGGAACATCTTTGTCATAATACACGTTATCTTTTCTTAACTTGACATAAAGCCACCCCATATTTCGTAAAGGAGTACTGCTTCCATGTGCAGCAGACATGATTGTCACATTTGTATAGTTAATCGAATCATCGGAATCATTAATTGTATGTGTGCCTCCATCTGGAAACTTAATGACAATTTGCTTTCCTTTTTTGGAAATTTCGAACATACCGCTATCCCAAGCTGTAAATTTGTTCTTAGCTTCTGCTAAATCAAAATACTTGGAAGTAAATTTGGTAGTTGCGGCTCCTTCGTTTGATAGACCACCATCAAACACAATCATTTTGAAGTTATTATTCCATCGGCGGTCTTTTTGAATCATAATGCCTGTCCGATATTTTCCATCTGCAGTAGCCAAGATAATTGCCTGAACTCCTCCACCCTCGATTTGTGTATTCGCAAACCAAGGTTTAAATTGAAGGGCCCACTTGTCACTAACTCCGACCTCTCCATGACTATCGGCAGGTAGTTGTAATTGTTTGGTTACACCATGATATTTAGTCCCTGTTCCAATATTTGACCAATTAAGATAAGTTTGTCCTTTGTTAATCTCTGATTTCCAAGAACCGCCTTTGACAAAATCTGATGGTTTAAATGGTACGAACCCAGCATTTATTGTCCAAGTATTCAATGCCTCAAATCCAATTGCATTAACCAACCATTCCGACTTTTCAGCCGGTACAGTATCCGTTTCATCAATTTTTCCAAGCTGAATAGCACCATACTCAGAAACAACTCCAATATAACCATTTTCATGGTTCATATGAATATCATAGTCTAACCAAGCGGATTCTGATCCGTTGTTCGTTACAATTGCTTCAAGAATACCATCCGAGTTGAGAGTAGCCGGAAACTGTTGTACGATCGTTGATCGGGCAATACTCTCAGGAATAACCCAATTAATAGTACCCTTACCTAAAAAAACTATTTCATCAAAGCTGATTGTTTCCTTGGGGATTGCATAGAAAACTCTATTTGGGAGATTGCCGAAAATCAAAGGTTTGGGTTCAGATACGTTTAAAATACGCTGTAACTCATCATACTTTTCACCTAAATCATTTCTCATGAGAAATGGCATTGGTATAACTTTAGACTTGTATGTTGTGTATTCAAAATCAGATCCTCTTGGGGTTCCTTCTGTATCTGACAATGAAGGCTGCCAATTCGCACCAATAAATGGAGTGAACCCTCTTAACACCTCGATATATTCTCCAAGTTCATACCCATTAAAATTTACAGAAAATGTCATCGTTTCAGTTTCACCCCATTCAACATATTTTTAAAAGATTCGGATGTCGCTTGTTCTTCGTTAATTGGTTCAGCAAAGATTCTAGAGAATTCCCGCTTATCAACTTCCTGTTTGAATATTGCGGGACGATTGGCCAATTTTATAACGGCATCAACCATTTTATTTTCAAAGTCACTTGACTGGTAATTATTATTAATAATTTGATTAGCAGCATTTGAAGATGATGAACTTTTTCCAATATCAGATACTAGCTCCGGTGTCAGTCTTCCATTTATCAATGCATCCATTGCTGGTATGTGGTTTGCAAACTCCATTGAAGTTGCATCCAAAAGGTCCTGTGAAAGCTTATCCATTGATTTAAGTGCTGTTTTTGCACCTTTATCAATCCCAACTGCAATTCCTTCTGGAATAAACTTTCCTACTTGATCACGCATAACTCTTGAAGGTGAATGTATATCGAAAAATCCTGTTATTCTATCCTTTATCCCGCTAGCTACTTCCGATATTTTATCCTTTACAGCATTAATCATTGACCCGATACCATTAATAAGCCCTTGTATTACATCTTTACCTATTTGGTATAAATCAATATCCCCAATACTTGTAAAAAAACCTTTGATAGCATCTATTTTTCCAGAAACGATGCTGCTCATCGTTTCTAAAACATTAGCTATTGTGTTCTTTATGCCGTTTACAATAGAAGAGGTGATTTGTTTGATGCCTTCCCATACTTGAGACCAATCACCGCTAATTGCGCCAGTAATCACTTTTATTACACCTTGAATCACTCCCATTACAGTCGTAATTATGATTTGAATTTGACTCATAACTCCATTTACTACTGCCATAATCGCGCTTAGCGATGACTGGAAAATTGCTTGAATACTAGCCCATACCACTTGAACCAAAGCCATAATAGCTGAACCCCAAGTATTCCAGAATGTTTGAATTGCAATAAGAAAAATCGTTACAGCTAACTGAATGGCACCTAGTGCAATTTCAAAAACAACCTGAATAGCACTCCAAACCATTTGAACAGTTGTAAGTATCGTTTGCTGGTTTTCATTCCACCATGCTGTTAACATTCCCCAGATTCCCATGATAAATGGAATTACGGCATTGAGCACGGTTTGAACAACTAACAAAATTCCATTCCATACATTTTGTAAGGACGTTAATATGCTTTCTTGATTTGTATTCCACCACTCAACTAACTTTCCCCATGTATTCACAACGAAATCTGATATTGCTTGTACTATAGGCTGGATAAAATCTGATATTGCTTGCCAAATCTCAGTTACTTTAGTTCTAAATTCTTCGTTTGTATTATATAAATACATAAAGGCAGTAACTAATGCCCCGATAGCTAAAATAATCAACGAAACCGGACTTGTGAGTGCCATAAATCCAGCTTTTACACCAGACATGATTGCCTTCAATTTTGCGAAATTATTTGCTGCAAGATATGCTGCTCCTAATGCTGCAGCTAAGGTAGTTACTGCACCTACAACAACGTATACAAGCGCAGGATTTTCCCTAAAAACCTCTGCTAGTTTTGCCATCGCTCCACTAATTTTTTGAACAATTGCAAGAAATGGATCAAGCAATGGCGCACCAAAAGCTGCCCCTAAATCAGTGATGGCTTGTTTCATATTTCCGATAACGTTCTCTAGACCACCACCTTCACGTGCAGCTTGTCCTAATGCTCCTGATAACTTGTTACCATCCTCAACCATTTGCAAAAGCGTTAACTGCTTCTGGGCTTCGGATAAGTCGTTAAATGATTTGCCGTAAAGCTTATTTGCAGCTGCATTTCGTGTTGTTTCAGTAGATGAAATCCCAAGTGCTGCATCGTTTTCGTAGTTTCCTTTTAAATACGACTGTAAACTCTCAGAGACTTCGTCAATTGATTTATCATAAAAAGCAGCGCTGTCGGCTGCCGCTTTAGTTGCTCGGCTAGTTAAATCTAATGCATCTGCTGTATCCATCCCAGTGGTTTTTGCAAATGCTGCCATAGAAGTGAAGGCGGGTTTCAAACGATTAGGCAGAATATTTGTTTCTTTAGAGATTGACTCAATGCTACTTTGAGCATTCTTTTCCAAATTGCCGAATACTTGTGAGAATTGCGCATCCATAGCTTGCATATCAGCTGCTGATTTAATTGAAAAACCGGCAACAGCAGTACCGACAGCTAAAATGCTCAAGCTAGCTTTTTTGGCAAACTCAACAGATTGTTCAGAAAGTGAGTTGAAGGCTTTGGACTTCCCAATCTTGTTGTCTAACTGTTGAGCCGCTTCATTACCAAAATCTTGATACTGCTTTCGTGCTTTGTCGGTATTAAATTCGACATCAATGATTACGGAACCATCATTCATCCTTCACCTCACCTCTTTCTTCTTGTTTTTTCAACATGTATTCACGTTTTTGCTTAAGATCCATCATTTCAAATTCCAAGTTTGCTCGATCTTCTTTCAAAGCCACCGCTAATTTTGCTTTTCTTATTTCTTCAATTTCATCTGGTGTGGCTTTTTCTGGGTATTCCATCATGCGAATCTTGATGACATTTTTGAACTTGGTATTATCAGACAAACCAGCTAATAAATGGTTGAACTTATCCCAATGCAGCGTTCCCTTACTTCTTTCCACCATCAAATCCATCCCATAATCCATCAAAAAAGAGGAATAGATGTAGCCAGAATCCTGTTCGAATTCATACCACTTCTTTTCCTCGTCTTCTAAGATATTTCCTTTTAGGTCACGTTTGACTGTTGTGCTTTCAAATTGATCCCCAGCAATCCTTTTGATAATAGCGTTTGATAAGGGAATTAAATCATCTTGCGGAATAATTTCTGCTAATTCTTCAATCGTTTCGGGAAGTTCTTCATCCCAATCATGGGATAAAATTAGGATAATGGAATATAGTACTTTTCCTTCTTTAGATAATTCAGGATCTTTCCACATTTCGTACCATCGGAGAACACGAGAAAATTCTAGATTTAATTCATAAGTGTTTTCATTGATTACGACCGAATCATCAATACCCCAAGCAAGAGATAATGCCATAAAGCATCACCTCTATTTCTTTTTACCGTCGATATAGGATTGTGCTTTTTGTTTCGTTTGAAGCTTTTTGTATTGATCGGCAACTTCAAGGAATGCCCCGACAACTAAATCAATTTCATCATCTGCAACATCCATCAGCTTGTCGAAAGCCCCCTCACCTAACACTAGATCAATAACGTCTTTGACAACGGATTCAACCTTATCATTAGCTCCAACGATTGCTTTGTAATCACCTGATTCAGAAGCTGTTTTAATAACCTTTTCTTGCTCTTGAATAACTTCAAGCATTTTGGGTAATTCTGACAAATACTGATCACGATATTTCTTACCTGTTTTTATACCGAAATCTAAACCCGCAATTCTTACTGGTTGAACCTGCTTCTTAAAACCTACCTCGATTAAATTGTTTTTTGACATTTGTAATTCCTCCTATTTTTTTATGTAAAAGAAAAAGGCTAGTACAATGACTAGCCTTCTGGGGTTGTATCTGGTTTGGTATCTTCTGGAACACCATTGAAAGATACTTGCATTTCAAAGTTACCACGGTTGTTTGGTCCCCCGCCGGTATGAACGATACCTGACAAGGTAGCATTACCTTGAATTACACGACCATCTGGCTCAGTATGACGGAAGAAAACAATTCGATCTTGTCCAGCTTTGTTTAAGCGATCGCGTACAAATTCTTGCGCTGCATCAGTGGCATATTTTCGATGACCTGTAAAAGCATAAACACCAGTAACACGTGTGATATCGGTGTTTGATCCACCCTTATCACCGTAATATTCATATGTTTCAGATGATTCATCTTGGGAAGGTGTTGCTTCCTGAATACCATCTGCTAGTTCGTGAACAGTCGTTGGAGGCACAAGTTTTCCGTTTTCTCCGACCGTTGCAGCTACACCGATTTCATATTTGTTCATCCAGTTAGGTGAATAGCCTTCACCCGCTGCAAAATACTGTAAATTCATTTTCATGAAATTTCCTCCTATTTACTTATATTTAATCGAACAGTGAGTACATAAAGATATGCATCATGCTCTTGTATACCTAAATTTCTAGGTTGTGTGTAAACTTCGCTCGAATCAAATAAAAATGAGCCATCACTCGAGCAAAGTGTGACCCATTCACCATTTTCTTTTCTTGGCAACTTATCAAAGCTGTCAGCAATCTTCCAAGCATCATTAAAAGCTTGTGATTGGTTTGTATTTTTGATAATGATTTGAACCATGAACGGAATTTGCCTGTTTCTAGCCAAGTCCTGCTTCCCTTGTCCTGTTGCAATCCCTTGTATAGATAGATCTCGCTCATTGTCCTGAGGAGGTTTGTCTTCTTGAATGATTTGCTTCCCAGTGCTTGTTACTCTTGGTGTTTCAAGTCCTAATAAGCGTAAGTGATCAGCAATTCGTGCAAATAAATCCATCACAGAGCCTCCTTAATTGCTTTTTCTGCCACATCCAGTACTTCATCCATATCTTGAGCTTTCGCAACCTCAGCCCATCGTATGGATGCTTGAGGATTGTGGTTTTTAGATGGAGTTCCCCTATAATATGCGTACCCAGCATACTCTGTACCCCATACCAGTTTTCCTTTTGGGAAATCACTATCAACCCAAACACTAGCTTCGGTTGCACCAGTGTCTTTCTTAACATACTGATTAGCCGCTTTAGCAAATGCGATTGATGTCGGATTCAGAGCGTATTCGATAGCTCTCTCAATACGATCGAAATTACCTTCAAATCTCCCGCTCATTGCAACATCACCTCAATATGATGTGGAATTAACTGGTCCGTGAACACCTCATAGCATTCAACGATTTTTAGTTTGCGGTTTTGAAATGTAATTGTTCCGTCCTCGCTAGGATTTACAAAAGGTTTTGAATTAACAGCATCGACGTACAAAATGCCGTTAGTCAAAACTTCTGTATTATCCGTTTTTATAATTCTTTTTCGCTTAGGAGTAAACCTTACATGTTCAATCTTCTGTGGGTTAGGTAGTTCACCACTTCCCATTGAGCCATCATCATCAGGCTTTGGAGCCTGATAGATAACCTCATGAATCAACAAGTGCTTAGGTATTGGCTTAAATGACACCGAGCCTCACACTCCTTTTTCTCAAAAGACCGGTTCCCTCTAAATATGAGAGACAACTCGGAGCGACTCGATTAGCTTGCTTACTCGTTGACGTTGTTGCGCCAGAATAGCTAAACCCACCAATAGAAGCGCTCTGACCGCTCAAAGTATTTCCTGTAACATCAAGATCTATACCTTCAACTTGATAGTATTCTATTTGAGCACAACATGCTTTTTTAATCAGCAGCTGTACATGTTCGGAAAATTTATCCAAACCAATTTTAGGCACTTGATATTCTGTTAAAGAATCAATAATGTCCGAAGCCCTTTTGGATAGACGAGAGAAGTCCCCAGCTTCAACAGGTGTTCCCTCGTAATCATCCTTATAAAAGACTTCATCAACATAAGGTTCAGACATGATCTTCACCTACTTTTCTTTTTTGTCTTCCTTCTGATCGTCTTTGCCGGCTTTCTTGTCATCTTTCTTTTCTTCAGCGCGTTCTAAGAAAGAATCATCTAGATTTACAGCAACTTCTTCAGCACGTTTAACGGTCATATCAATGACCGTCCCTGCTTCATAAACTTCTTTAGTTTCTTTATCACGGAATTTTTTTAAAACGTTGTATTTTGCCATGTTTTTCACCGTTCCCTTTCTTATCCTTCTGGAGTTGCGTCAATACCGAAGTAAGCTAGTGCTTTAGGTTCACGAATGATGAAGTCAATATCATCAAGCATGAAGTGATATGTTGCCTGTTTTGCAACGGCACGGCTGTCTTGAGCAGCGGTTGTCAAAGTAACAGTCAAACCAGATACAACAGCAAGGTTTTCATAAGGAGTGAACAGAATTACATTGTTTTCCATAGACTCAACAACTTCGACACCAAATCCACCGATATTGCGTAGGGCACCGTCCACTAATACTGCATCTCCCAAAGCAGTAGTGCGATTTTGTAGTTCAACAACGTAATTCGTAGCTGTCGCTTGAGACATAAAGAACTTAAATGTTCCTTGACGCAAATATTTCGGTTCAATTCTAGCAGTTGCAGCAGTTAGTTCTTGAATAGTCGGCAATTTTGCACCTTCTACTTTTACTTCAGCAGATGCTTTAGCCATTTTGATGTACCCATCATTTAACTTCACGAATGCATCAGATGAAGATTCATCACCATTAAAAGCTAGATCTTGTAAATCCGCTGCATACTGGGCTTGCATTATTGAAAGCAACGCTTGACGGACATCTTGTCCACGAGTGCGAGCAGTATAAAATGTATTGCTGTTCTCGATCCATGTATCTAAGTATACCGGAACAAGAGAAAATGGTACTGTGTCTTCTTCTTTGATATCCGTACCAGTATCTTCAGTGTTAATACCTAGATGTTTTTTCAATGTACGCTTTTTAACACCTAATTTATCCAAAGATCCTGTCCCTGATTTGGCAAAATGGACAAATAATTTCCCGATAGTTCCTGCAGTTGCAACTGCATCTAAGAAGAACGCTCGAGCATTGTCTTCACGTAAGGTAACATTGTTACCAGCTTTCAAGATTGCGTTCATTTGTTTGATCAATGTTTTGTTCGATAAAACGTTTGTCATTTGTGTTTCCCCCTTTATTCAGAAATTGGGAAAGCAGCGTCCACATAAGATGGTACAACCGATTTCTCAACTGTTTCTGTGTAATTTTGTTCTGCATTGTTGCTGATTCGAGATTTTTCAAGATTCTCAATCTTCGCATTCAAAGGTGCCACGGCTTCTGATACAGCCTTAGCAATAGCATCAGCATCTAATTCAACGCTAGCTTCTGAATTCGCTGTTTCTGGTTTTTCATCTGCTTTATCGCCTTTTTCCAACGCTGATAAACGATCGTTTACTGGTTTCAGCGCTTCGCCGAGCGCTTTTTTTAACTGTTCTTCTGTCATTTCCTCATCCTCCTCGGATTTATTTGTACTAAAAAAGGACTTAACCGTTTCGATTAGTCCTTGTTTGGTAATTGATTTAGTCGTATTTATTGTGCCGATAAGTGTGGATAACTCGCCGATTTCCGACTGAATGCTGGCGACTTTATCCGCATCGCTGTCTGTGTAGTTGTCCAAGATTGACCAAGTGGCCGATCTGAAAGCATCGATCGCCGCATTAACATCCCGATAGGTTTTACCTCTTTCAAAGTTATCGGCAGTCTGCTTCTGAACTTCTTCGACCTGAGCTGTGCCGGCCAATGAATATCCTGTAAAATCACCTTTCTGGATCGACTCCCACATTTCATCAGTAGCTTTAGTGACAAGTACCCACGTTCCCTTTGTGATTGTGGTTTCGCCGATAGTCATATCAACAGGGGCAACGTAACTCTCTACTACTTTTCCGGCATTCGTGGTGAAATCGTGCTGTTTATCAATTTGTTGATAATCCGCCATGAATCCATGTGCAGCCTTCTCGATTGTTTCAGCATCCATGAAATCTCCATGAACATCTTCAACATCAGGCTCATAAACAACACCATATACAAGTTTTTGTGGATCATCCGATTTAGTGACCAGCTTAACTTCGGTTTCAAAATTAGGTTTCAAATCTTCAGAGGACTTAGTAAGAAAGAATGATTTCTTATTGGCTGCCTTATCCACGTATGAAACATGTGTTACAAGAACGTTTTCTAGTTTTCGCATTTTCTCACCACCTTTCAATGTTATAATTGTTAATAAAAGGACTGATTTTATGGAGCAGGAATACTATAACAGTGAATATCTAAGTGAATTACTCGAATCACCTAAGACATCCGATTTTTATTTTCGCCAAGAACAATTAAAAGTTTTTTTATCTAATTCTATTGATAAAACAAGCGATATAAAACCTTATCTTGCAGCGATCGTTGCTGCTAATATGTCTATTCTTCAATTTCTTAAAAACAATGAAGTTACCCTTTCTGAAGCGTTAGAACAAGATTCTACTTTGAATGAACAGGATAAAATCTCACTTATCAAGTTCGAAAAAGATTTAAGCTATTTGAAACCAGTTGGCGGACCCATTGATTATGTAAGAGAAATATTCCCTGAATCAATCGATACTTTTATATTATGGTTTATCATTATCCGATCTATTGCGTCATCTTTAGGTAAAACATTTAATTTTACAACCAAAGCATTAATGGATCTTCAACAAATAAAGCGAAATGATCTAGAGATCCGATTAAGGAAAATAGAACTAAAAGAAAAAGATAGTAAAAATGAGAAAAAATGATTATTCAATTTGTGGCACCAAAAAGCAATGACAATGTATTGACTCCTTAGCAGATAACTTAGGGTCACGAGGATAACGGCAACTTTCGCCATTGACGATGAAGTACTCGCCTTTAGCGATTGTTTGACCGTCCATTGCCTCGTGACCTTTTCTCGGTTCTTTTATGCCATGAGTGTGGTGCCAAGTCATACCTATAACAGCATCGTTTTGCATGAACGCTTCATACTGGCTGCCAGAGTACATCCTTAATCCCTCAGTGATCGCAGTTGTTCTGGCACGATTGCGAGAAAATTCAGGAAGTGAAGACAGTTTACTTTCTAACCATCGGATTCCTTTGCCTTCATCAAAAGATTCTTGAATCACTCCTACAAGAGCATTCTCTGTAGTGATGTTCATTAACTTTGGCAGCGTCCTAAGCCATTTTTCGATATCTCGGTAGTGTTTCGTCTGATAATCAAAGCCTTCAGATCCATCATACTTGGCATTAAATTCATCAAACAACCCAAAGAAAGTCTTTCTTAATTCAGGAATGACCTTATTTTTCATATTTGATTTAAACGACCTTCCTCTAAGCATGACCTTGATAGATAACTTGGTGGGTTTCTTTTTCCTTTTCTCCAGGAACTTCTGTACTTTCTCCCAGACTTCTTCATAGTCAATCTGTAGCGTGTCATCCATCTTATCTTCGGTTTGCAAAATATACTTGAGCAAAATCGGAACAAACAAAAAGCCAGCTTTTTCTAAAAGCTTGGCTAATTCTTCATCTTCTTCTTTTTTTAGCTGTAGAGCGGCTTTGATTAATTCTTCATCATTCATCAGCCTTCACACTCCGGATCATACGTCGAATACTTGCAGCAACTTCACTTACCTCTCCTTCGCCATATGCTTTGGATACGTCTAATTCACCAAGATTTAAAGCTGATGAGGCTGTTTGATTCTTTAACGGATAATTGTACTCGTCACCGTCAAATGCCTCTAGTGGCTTATTTAGGGCTTTAGAAAGAATATCCCTCAGATCATTTGGAGCCACGGCATTTGCTTGGATAGCGGGTGTGAGAATCGCTTTAACATCCTCCATATTTACAAGATTGGATGATTTCAGAAACACTTCTACATACTTGAATTCATATTCCCTGAAAAGCGAATTAATACGCCAATCGTAAGATTCTCGCATAGGCTGGAACACTTGCTCTTCCGTCAGTTCTTTAGCAGTCTCAGCAGTAGCTCTTGTATAGTCGCTTGATCTTGCTACATAAATTGGGGGCAAACGGAATGCTCCAAGAACTGATTCAATAACGTTCTCATCGTACTCAAGAAATAGAGCGTCTTTTTGTAAGATGTCTGCTAACTTCTCAATGTTAATTGCTGGCTTGAATTTATCTTCCCCATATCCTAGCCCTTCTTCTGCAGGACTTACTTTTTCAGCTTCTAGCAATAAAAACTTATGCTGATTTTCTTCCCCGCCAATTGCATTAGCATATGCCTGTAACGTGGCTTCGGATTGTTCAGTCAGCTGCGCATTTTCTAGCGTGATGGCAAGAGGAATATGTCTTCCCTGAGTAAAATATCGATAGTTCAATTCGTCGGCTTTACGATTTCCAAGTATTTTAATCAATGGACCTACCCAGCGAGGCTTGCCATAAGGATCTTGAAAATCACCATTTTTGAGGTGAATGATTTCAGTAGCTGTTCCTTGCCCCTCAGAACCCACGCTTCCATTTGAATTCAACGGAGTAGGGTCACCATAGGTTTTATACCACGTTCCAGATTCTTTAACAGAATCATCCATAGAATCGCGAAACACAAAATAGCGGACTTTAATTTCTAAGCCGTCCGCATTTATCACTTTATTTAGTTTGGTAACAGTCATGTATTCAGGTTTGACAGAATCAATTCCTACAACATCACCTTTAAGATTACGAATAACTTCAATATAGCCATTCCCGCATTCTTCAACATGTCGAATGACCTCCTCAATCACTTCTTTCGGCGGACGTTCAAAGGATAATTCTTTGAGAAGGGTATCCAATTGATTCCATTCTGCCTTCATCTCTGCTGTTTCTTCGGTGTCGTCAACCTTGTAACGTATACCAAAACCAAATCCAGCCACGTTCGTTACGTATGCTTCAATTGATTGATTCAGAATGTCAGATATATCGGTGATTGATCGTAAAGTAGCAATATCATATGGTGGAGATAATTGGGTCAAATCTCTTCTTTGATCAAAACCACCTGCAGACTTAAACTTTAGAGTTCTTTTCTTCTCAATGCTCACGTTCTTTTTGATATATTCTTTAGGAACAGATCCTGACGATCCGCCACTAATAATTTTCGATGTCAAGAAACCACCTCCTAAAATGCTGTCTTTCTATTTGTACGTCTTTTCTTGGCTTGCTGACCTTTACGCCTTTCCAGTTCAATAGAGTATCGCAACATAGCCATTGCATCATCAAAGAAATTCACCGGATCATCTGTAAAAGTATTGGATTTCTCGTCCTTTCTCCACTTCCACTGTTGTATTTCTTTGATCGTGTTTGTGCAACTAGGATGGATATGGATGCGCATCTGCTTCAAATAATCGATCTGCGCTGACACGCTTCCGGGTTCTTTTATAACAGCTTCAGCATGATAGCCTGCTTTGCGCCACATTTTAATTCGATCCGGTTCGGCAGAGTCACACCACATAACCAGCTTTTTATTGATTCTTTTTTCATTAGCGAGTGCAATAAGCTCACTCGTATCTTTTTCGAACTCATAGATTTCACGGCACAAAAAAAGCTCGCCATCTTTAAATCCAATTTCACCAATAGCATTGGCATGATTGAATCCGAAGTCTTGAGCGTTAACCATGTAATCAAAACGTTCTGGATCTGTGTTAAAGTTTTCTACAATGTAATTGGTAAGGATAAGCCCACCTGACTCACCCCATTCGCCGAGCCCATAGATTTGATATCCATCAGGATCACGATCTTTTCGCATGATCATCCGCCGGTGATAGGCTTCATCAATGAATCGATTCTGTAGATATGTTGATTGATGAGTAAAAATGTCTGGATGCGTTACATCAAAGTACTTTGCCTTAATCCAGTGAGTAGCTGATACCGGGTTAAAAGTAAAAGTCATTTGATAGTAAAGATATGGGTTAAAATCCAAATTACCACGTAAACGGTCATCGAGAATATCTACATCGGCTTCATAAAGTTCTGTCGCTTCCTCGATCCATATCCAAGTTAGTTTTCCACGGTCAAAAGTAATAGATTTTACTTTTTCTCGCTGTCCGTCATCTTTCATTCCACGAAATATCACTTGATTGCCAGTAATCTTTGATTCGAGCATCATAGGCGATGATTTAATGGACCAATATTTGTGGTAGTCAGATCCGTAAATCTTATAAATAGCAGACTTCAATTCAGCATACGTACTATCTTTATTTGACTCGGCGACTTTACGAACGCAGAGAAGATTTGCTCCTTTATATTTCGGATCTCCAAGTTTTATGATAAAGTCTTGCGCAGTATTTACGGATTTACCAGAACCAGCTGATCCTTTAGCTAATCGATATCTTTTCCTAGTGGTATTGTAGGTTTGGAAATTTCGGTTAAATTGTACCTTAACTATCATTTGGCGCTTCGTTTTCGCCATCGCCATAATCAACCACCACTTTCAGATCCATATTGCCATCTAGCTCCACTTTATCAGTCCATAGGCTATACCTCTTGCCAAGGAGTTCAGCTGCTCTTAGACGATCTTTATTAGCTACCTGTATATCTTCAATTGAAGAGCCATAATCAGCACCTTGGAACACGACTGTCTGATCGGTCTCTTCTCCTCGCATAACTTTACTAAGATACTCCAACACCTCTTCTTGACTAGCAATCTTTTCAGACTGCATCTGCTCGAGTCTTTCGTCTATATATTGCCTAATGTCAGGTTTTGTCAGGTTCTCACTGCCTACAGACTTAGCCGTTCGTTTACTATACCCAGCAGAAATAGCGGCTTGAGTAGCATTACCGCTGATAATGTACTCATCCGCAAACCTGCGTTGTTTTTCAGTCAATTTCACTACTCTACCCTCGCAATCTGTGTTTGTTTTATAAATATAAGGTAAAAAATCAAGAACAGAATCTTGAATTTTTTGCATTTAGAAAGGAATGTTTACTTATTATTTCCAAAACATAGTTTTAATGAAGAACGCACTGCTCTTTCCGTACCTTTAAGGTCATAATATTTAAAAGCACTATTAATAATAGAATATGTTAAACTTTGTACTAACTTAGTCAACGCTTCTTTGTTATCAACCTGACTCTCAACCTCTAAATAATTTTCCCCTATGTTTAAATTCCTAGATACGTCACTAGAATGAGTATTCTGCGAAAAAATTCTAAAAATAGTGTTGTATTCACCAATTTTATTCATAGATTTACATAGGTCATAAAAATTTTTGGTTCTTCCGTCAAAGTCATACCATTTTCTTGGTCTCCTATCTTTCCTTGGAAGTAATTTATCATATTGTTTTTCCCATTTATCGACACTCTCTTCAGGGAAATAAGACTCAGATTCTCTTAAAAAATCATCTAAATCCATTTGTAAAAATGCCCTTGTCTCTCTACTTTCTTTACTATTGCCCTTTAACAAGGAAAACAGTTTGACCTGTGTTAACTTATAATCTAGCCAAAAAGCTGTTCCTCTGTTTACTGAGTCACTTTTAACTATAAACTCAAGGTATATAGTTATTTCAAATAATGATCGAATCAAACTGCCAACACCAGATGTTAAATTATTTTCCAATAAATATAATGCACTCATACTTTTCTTTCGAAATTCAATAATCAAACCATATATAGCGCCATCATGTAAACCAAATTCGATTTGTTTTTCCTCATAGAATTTATACATTATATCTTTCTCTAACTTTACTAACTGTTTATAGAAAACGTCATGCATTATTTTACCACCTCTTAATATGAGAATAGCAAGAAAAATCAAAAATTTCCATTATTAAAACAGCCCCGAAGGACTGTTTAGCAGGAAGCACCAAAGATAATGTGAGTAATCTAATTGACAACTCCCAAAGTCACTGGAGTGGTAATGCTCCACTCACGATTATTTCTCCAAGGCGTGTTCACTCAATAATCAAAGCCTTGCGTCTTTCACGGCAACGACCAAATAGGTTTACCCTTGCGAGTTGCGTCTTCTACTTCCGCCACAGTGACATAATAAAAAGACGACTAGCGAATGAAGATAAGGAGTGTGTTCAACTCCATTCATAATAGATTTTTTGTCGCCGTCTTAATTAAATACAGGGCGCTGGGAATAATTTTCAGAAAGGAGGTCTGCCAAGGTATCCTAAAGGAGTGCGCCCTGTTATTTACAATAATTGATAATACTATTTTACTATGGATTGTTGGCATTAAACCGCCATTATACCGCCAAAAAACCGCCATTTTCAACGATAAGCGACAAGCTTGCCACAACGATAACTTTCAGCAAATTCAACCAATGCATCTGATTTCATTCGCTCAATTTGCCGAACTGAATAGCCCATCTCATCTGCGATCCTTAGATTAGAATACTGATCTTGTAAGCAGAAGCTATAATAAAGTATCTGTCTGCTTGTTAGCTTCAAAGCCATAAGCGCCACAATGATTGCATCTCTTTCTGTTTCTGCATCCAATCTTTGAATAAAAGCATCCTCAGACTTGTTTCCATTACTAGGTGTTCTAGGCATATCAGTAATAATCGGTGAGCGGACATCGATCTTTGAACGACCTGCAATCCGCTCCAACCGACGGTAGTTCTTCAAAACATATCGTGCATTTTTTCTCGTTTGCGAGAAATCAACTTCTCTTAGTAATAGCATCATTGCTCAATCGCCCCTTTATTTGGTATAATGAAGTTACCTTGGCGGGGACAAAATCATTATTTTGGGGGCATTGGGCGATTGCTTAATGCTTTTTATTTTGTTTTACTTTCGATCTCTTTTAACTGCTCTGTGACGATCACTTCGATGATCAAAGCCATCTTGTTCCATAAAATAGCTTCCTCCATAATCTTGCTCCTTTTTGTCAGTATCCTTCCCTATCACAACGCATAGAAACATAATCACAACAAAAGCCGTTGTACCTAGTACTGCAACTGACATCTTCATCCCCCCGCTTTCATCGCATTCCTGACTAATGGGTCCTTGATAAGAATCTTGTACTTCATCTGCTCATGCTGCAGCTGTTCTTGTAACTGCTCAATTTGCTTTGATTGGGACCAAATTACGTACGTTGATCCCCAACAAGACACAGCAAGCATTGCTAACAAGATATAAATCACATATTTACTTTTCATCTGTTCCCCTCTCTAATTCAGCAATTGTATAGGATAGCCAACTTAGGCCTGCGATCGTTAGCAGTATTATGATGATAGAATAACTAGTTTTCATAGGTTTGCTCCAGTAGGTTTGGGTTCTCCCAAACATTGCCGATAACTTCGATTGTCTCGTAATCTCCCCCCATAATTGTAGACAAAACGTTGCTTTCGTAATACCACGAGCTGGGAGCTTCAATATCAAAGGCTGGGTAACCCTCGTCCGCATAATTCTTAACCACACTGGTGTAGCTGTCTTCTTCGTTGCCCCCATCAGATACTTTTACAACGTCGCCTTCAAAAATCTCCACGCCGTTCTTGTCTTTCAAACCTGTTGATTGCATTATTTCCCATGTTTTACCAAGGTCATTTTCATAATAAACAGGATTAAAATCGTCCATAACCGGACTCAAATACCACAATTCCCCTTCTTCATCAAATACTAAAGATGCAATATTAATCCAACGGTTTTCTTCTTTATCCCATGCTCTATATCTCGGTTTCATACTTATCCCTCCTGTTTGCTATCGCTGACGATTGCGGAAATTTACTACTATCTTTTATTATTTACTGTCTTGCAATACTGTAAGGGTTGCTGACTCCCCTTAATGATATAATTTGATTATTAATTAAAAAGGAGTCTTTTTATGGACAAAGTAAAAGAAGTAGTTTCAGTAATACTAATATTTGCTTTGATATATTTTTTGTTGTGTCTCGTCGCATCTCTCATAATCAGTTTTTTTAGATTAGTTTTTAAAAGAGAACCTTTCTTTGTAAACTTTAAAGAATTATTTCTGAACTTGTTTTTAGAAATTTTGAATCCTTTTAATTATCTGTTCTGATTAAAGCATTTCGTCGGATAACTGACTTGGTAAAATATAAAATATGTTACAATACCTAAAAGGAGGTATTGCTTTGGGAACTTTTTTAGCTTTTATTTGGTATATTTTTATAGGATTTATGCTTTATGGAATCATCAGGTTAGCAGTTAAACATGGGATTGCCGATTCTAATAAAGATAATCTGTGACATAGTTACTACTCTATTAGGGTAGTT
>OBXF01000887.1_pt1 | contig 19783 bp, 16 predicted proteins | sample 1495371 | NCBI WGS metagenome assembly OBXF01 (sample SAMEA2580143, study PRJEB22360) | human gut metagenome | biome: human gut; feature: human-associated habitat; material: faeces | place: Denmark | collected 2008/2010 | reverse complement strand
TTTTCTTTTATATAATTTAAATGAAACTGTAAGCGCTTTTCGAACGGAGGAGGAGAAATGACAGATGTACGCCTGTGCTTTGATGTAGGCGGGACCTATATCAAATTCGGGGTTTTTACCGAGAAGAATCAATGGCTGGACCGAGGCAAAATCAAAACCCCGAGTAATACGCGGGATGAATTTTTTGCTGCCTTAGCTGCCAAAATAAAAGAAGTCGAGCAAGTGCATGTCATCGAAGGGATCGGGCTGAGTTTTCCTGGTTTCATTGATTCAGTCAATGGCCGAGCGATCATGGCGGGGGCGTTGGCTCCTTTACACGGCTGTGCTGTTGTACAAGAGCTGCAGCAGCGTTTAAACAAGTCCTATCCGATCTGGATCGAAAATGATGCGAAATGTGCTGCTTTAGCAGAACTTTCTACCGGCAATGCTGCTGACGTACAAGATTTTGTCATGATCACATTAGGCACCGGTATTGGTGGCGCGCTCGTTCATCAGCGCCAGTTGATTCACGGACATGGGTTTCGGGCAGGAGAATTCGGAATGATGATCACTGATTTTCAAGCATCTTCTTTTGCGACCCTCCATGATCTAGCTTCAACGAGAGGACTGATTGCTGCCTATCGGCGGGCAAAAGCGATTCCTGAATCAGAGGAGATTTTAGGCGAAACCATCATGCAACAGCGGTCGAGTGATCCTGAAACGCAGGAGATCCTGAAACAGTGGGCACGTTATGTCGCACTTGCGATTTACAACCTAGCTGTCACGATGAATCCCGAAAAAATACTGATCGGCGGCGGCATCAGCCAACACCCTGATCTATTAGCTATAATCAAACAAGCAATCAATGAGAACCCCCATTGGCCAGATTTCCAAGTGCCGATCGAGACTTGTCGTTACTATAATGATTCTGGTCTGTTAGGGGCGTTGACATTGATCCAACAAGGAGGAAAAAAATGAAATTTTCAGATGGCGGTTGGTTATTTCGTGAAGGATTTGATGTGAAATTTGCGGTGCATGTCTACGATGCCCGTAAAGAAGAAAACAAATTGGTTTTATATCTGCCTTATAGCTATGTCGGACATAAAGGGGCAACGCTGGATGGCGGATTGTTAACGATGGAAGTCACTACCCCTAGAAGCAATATCATTGGGATCACCCTCTATAACTATAAAGGGGTCCAAGCCAAAGCCCCCGATTTTGAATTGATGACAGAAGCGATCACTCCTGATATTTCAGAAGACGAGCAATCCTATGTTTTTCGCTCGGGAGACTTGCAAGTCGTAATCACCAAAGAGGAAAATGTGACAGCTTCGTTTTATTACAAAGAACAGCTGATTACCCAAAGCAAGCCTCGCAGCAAAGCCTTAGTGATCGATCCGCAAGCAAATACCCATATCAGCGAACAGTTGACCCTGGATGTGGGAGAAACGATCTATGGTTTAGGGGAACGCTTTACAAATTTCGTGAAGAACGGCCAGAGTGTTGATATCTGGAATGCCGACGGGGGCACTGGTACAGAGCAAGCTTATAAAAATATTCCTTTTTATGTAAGTAATAAAGGGTATGGCGTCTTTGTCAATTCACCAGATCGTGTGCAATTCGAAGTTGGGAGTGAAAAAGTTTCGCGTGTTCAATTCAGCAATCCAGGACAATCGCTACAATACTTTGTGATTGCCGGCGATGAGTTAAAACAAGTGATTCAGCGCTACACTGATTTGACGGGGAAACCGTCGTTGCCGCCTGCGTGGTCCTTTGGTTTGTGGCTGAGTACCTCGTTCTTGACGGATTATGATGAACAAACCGTGACGTCTTTTGTAGACGGTATGGCAGAACGTGATATCCCTCTTGAGGTCTTTCATTTTGACTGCTTATGGATGAAAGAATATGAGTGGTGCAACTTCACGTGGGACGAACGAACTTTCCCAGAACCTGAAAAAATGCTGCAGCGCTTGAAAGCCAAAGGATTGAAAATCTGTGTCTGGATCAATCCTTACATTGGGCAAAAATCACCCTTGTTTGATGAAGGGATGGCGAATGGCTACTTTTTGAAACGCGCCAATGGAGATGTCTGGCAATGGGACAAATGGCAAGCTGGTTTGGCGATCGTCGACTTCACCAACCCTGAAGCGGTCGCTTGGTACAACAGCAAGCTGCGTGCCTTATTAGACATGGGGGTGGATTGCTTCAAAACGGATTTTGGTGAACGGATTCCCACCGATGCGGTGTACTATGATGGCTCTGATCCAGAAAAAATGCACAATTATTACGCCTATCTATACAATAAGGTCGTCTTTGACTTGCTGAAAGAAGTCAAGGGAGCAGAAGAAGCCATCGTTTTTGCGCGGGCAGCTTCGGTTGGTTCACAACGCTTGCCTGTACACTGGGGCGGCGACAGTACCTCAGATTATCCATCGATGGCAGAGTCGCTGCGGGCAGGTCTGTCCTTTGGGTTAGGCGGCTTTGGGTATTGGAGCCACGATATCTCAGGGTTTGAAGCTGGCTCAACTCCAGACCTCTACAAGCGCTGGACACAATTTGGTCTGCTGTCTTCCCATAGCCGTTACCATGGCAGCTGGGAATACAAAGTGCCATGGGTCTATGACGACGAAGCCGTGGCGGTAGCTAAAGCCTTTACCAAGTTAAAACTGTCCTTGATGCCTTACTTGCAAGCCCAATCGGTGCTAACCGCTCAAACGGGGATTCCGATGATGCGGGCAATGGTCTTAGAGTTTCCTGAAGACGAGATGACCCATCATTTGGATCGCCAATACATGCTGGGGGAACACCTTTTAGTGGCGCCCATTTTTAATGATCAAGGAACAGTCTCCTTTTACGTACCGAAAACGAAGGGGCATTGGATCGACTATTTATCTGGCAAAGCATACGAGGGCGGACGCTGGTACCAAGAAACCTATGACTATTTCCACTTGCCACTGTTAGTCCGACCAAATCAAGTCATTATCGAAGGCCATGAACAAACCAAAGCAGTCTATGACTATGCCCAACAGCCAACGATCCATCTTTTTGATCCGCAAGACAAGACCGCTGCCGCTATCTATGATCACCACGGTGAGTGGCTTGGCGAGGTGGCTGTCGAAAGAGTCGATCAAGAACTGATCGTCAAGCTGACTGGCATCCAGCAAGCATTCTTGCAGATACACACGACTGCTGGAAAAACGAGCCATGAGCTGACGGCTGAGCAAACCACGATAAAGGAGTTTTAGATGCCCATGCGAACCATCACGAATCCAATTTTACCTGGATTTCATCCAGATCCCAGTATTTGCCGTGTCGGCGAAGACTTTTATCTGGTGACGAGTACCTTTGAATATTTTCCTGGATTACCAATCTATCACAGTAAAAACTTGGCAGACTGGCAGCTGATTGGCCATGGACTTTCGCGACCTGAGCAGTTGCAGCTACCGACGAAAAACCCCAATGCTTTTGGTCTGTATGCCCCAACCTTGCGTTTCATCAAGGACCGCTTTTACCTCGTTTGCACCAATGTTGGCGCAAACGAAGGAGGAGAAGGCAATTTTCTGATTTGGACGGATGACATCGCTGGTGAATGGTCTGACCCGATTTGGCTGGACACCCCTGGGATCGACCCAACAATTTTCACAGATGACGATGGGCAGACCTATTACTTAGGCACCCATAAGGAGATCTATCTGCGGACGATCGATTTGGCTTCTGGAGAACTAGGCCCGCGGCAAAATATTTGGACGGGCAGCGGAGCGGCTGATCCAGAAGGCCCCCACTTGTATAAAAAAGACGGTTATTACTACCTGTTGATCTCCGAAGGCGGAACGTCCTATGGGCATATGCTGACCATGGCCCGCAGCCGTTCCTTGACGGGACCCTATGAAGCATGCCCAAACAATCCAGTGATGACCAATCGCAGTACGAATCTGCCACTGCAAGCCGCAGGGCATGCGGATCTCGTGCAAGATACTAAAGGCAACTGGTGGGCAGTCTGTCTAGCAGTACGCCCCATCAGCTATCCTTTGAGGCATTTGTTAGGGCGGGAAACATGCCTACTGCCAGTAGACTGGTCAAACCCATGGCCGGAGTTTGGCGAAGAAGGTCATTTACCAGAAACCATTCAGGTAGACACAGCGGCGGCACCAAAGGAAACACAAAAGAAGAGCAGCAAGCCTGATTACGTGACTTTATTCGAATGGGACCCGACGTTGATTGAAGAAGAGCCGCATGGCTTCTTGCTGCATCCTAATCAGACGGGTCTGTCTGATCAAGGCAAACTTGCGGCTGTGTTCCAACGGCAAACCGCCTTTGATCAACAATTTCAAGCAACCTTTGATTGTCGGCAACTAACGGATGGACAAGCGGGATTGACGGTTTTCTTAAATGCCACCCATCACTATGAGGGATACCTGGAAAAAACGGCGTCCAGTCAGCAGCTAGTTTTCCGCCGACAAATCGGCTCCCTATGGAAAGTGGAAAAGAAACTGCCTTATGCAGCAGATACAGTCACCTTGCAGCTGAGCGCCGATAAAGAAACTTATCGTTTTTCTGTTGTTGATGAGCAAGGACAAGCACAGCCTTTAGGCAGTGGAGAAACAAAATATCTGACTACTGAAGTTGGTGGTGTCTTTACTGGGATCATGGTAGGCTGCTATGCCAGCGCCTCTTCATCCCAACAAACCCTTCGTGTGCGGGATTTCTAATCAATCAAAAGCCCCCCTTCGATTCCTGTTTCAGAAATCGAAGGGGGGCTTTGCTGTTTTAGTGAGGAGAAGATGAATCTTGGCTTAGATCGTGGATCCGCAAGGTGACTTGTGTGCCGCTGCCCAGCACACTCTCGATCGTCAAGCCGTATTCAGGTCCATAAAACATTTTGACCCGATGATTGACGTTGGCTAGCCCAATGTTCTTTTTGGCATGGGTGGAGGGCGTCTTGATTTTTTGCTGCAAGTGTTCGAGTTTTTCTGGCGGTATCCCGCTGCCGTTGTCTTGTACCACGATCACCAGATCATGGCCGTCTTTGGTGATCGTCAAACGGACAAACCCTGGATAGGTGATGCCTTCCAAACCATGGGAGATGGCATTTTCCACCAATGGTTGAATCAGGAGGGGCAATATTTGGACTTCTTTTTGGTCGATCTCATTGGAGACTGAATAGGAAAAGTTGACTCGATCGCCAAAGCGCATCCGCTGGATCTTGACATACACGTGAACCGCATCTAAGGACTCTTCTAAACTCGTTCGCTTGGTTCCGTGGGCTTCTAGCGTATAGCGCATCGATTTTGCCAGTAACTTGATGGCATAAACGACGTCAGAATTGCCAGAAGTCAGCGCCATCATACGAATCGTTTCTAATGTATTGAACAAGAAGTGGGGGTTGATCTGCCCCGCTAAGATATTAAATTCCATTTGCTGCTGCTGAGTCAACAGCTCTTGCTGTGCCAAACGTGAACGGTAGATCTCTTCTTCTTTTTTCTTGATTCGTTGAATGATCTTATGGAAATCAAGAGAGATCTGTGAAATCTCGTCTTCGCCGCTGATATTTTGAAAGAAATCATAATCCTCGATCGAGGCAAAGTAGACCGCCTGCTGCAGTTGAGAGATTCGTTTGGTAAAGAATCGAGCAAAGAGAAAGACGATGATGAAAGTAGTGATCAAAATCACCAAAACGATCGTGCTCCACCGGATCAGATTAGTGCGTAGATTGCGATAGGCATTGGTATCCGCACTATAAATCGTGATGATGTCTTCTTTGTTACTCATGGGTAAGGTGCTTTTTGCAATCAGAAAACGATCATCATTTTTTTTGAGGAAGGTATCTGCTGTACTTAGTTCAGAATCACTTGAAAAACGAATTGGTTCTCCGACTTGATTGATCGTATCACTGTAAAAGTTGGCATCATCGTTCAGTTGCAATTCTAATTTATAGGAAGAATTACGAAGTCGGTTACTTAAATAATTGTAATCCACTTGAATGGCTAAAACAGCACTTTCCTCAGAGAGCGGCAGGGGAAGATTTTTATATAAGGTGAGCCGATTCATTTCCCCCTCTTGTTCAGAGGTCATTAAAAAAGCATCCGGCTGTTTCATTGCTCGTTGGTACCAGAGGCTTTCTTTGATCGCATCATCCGCTTGGCGAAAGAACTTGTAATCTGGAATGGTCTCATTTGTAGTATAGATGGTCAAATCAGCAATCGAAGTTTGTAAACTTCGTATTTCATCGATACGTTCATACTCACTGATCGTATCAGCTGCTTCTTGTTCTTCTGAGAAAGAAGTTGTCAAAATCGTGCGTAAATGCGTATCATTAGAAAGCGTGCTGGCTGAGTTAGTCAAGGTATTAGTGGTATCAAACAAAATAGATTTGACACGCTGAGCATTCAGCTCTGTAAGATGCTGATAATTGCCAGTCAATTGTTTGGTAGAGTCCCAAACCAACATCAAACCGATAGTGACGGTCGAAAGAATAATAATCGGCAGATAGATAATAAACAACTGCCGACGAATAGAGAACTGGTTGAGGTGTTTTACAAAGGAATGTTTCATTCAATCATCCTCACACTTGATATCTGGTGAAAATCTTTAATAAGAGAAAACAACTGCAGTAGATAACAAAAGCAATTCCGAAGAACAGAAAGAGTATTCTAAAAAACGGTACGAATAACCATAATGCACTGGTGATCACTAGTATTAATAGCAGCATCATTGAACGCAGTGGTTCAACCAGCGGCAGCAGCATCGCATTTTTAATGGTTTGTTTGATCGACGTGTCATATCGACCGACCAATGCCAAGCTATAAATGAGCACGATCAAGAAATAACTGCCTAAAATCAAAGCAACTACGCCAACGATACCGCCAAAGAGTGTCTTGAGGGAAAACCAGAAGCTAATACTAAAAATCAAGATTACCAATGGTAGAAGCAAGACAAAAAATACGACAGTTGCTGGTTTCCAATTGCTTTTTAAGGCTCGGAAATAGTCAGGTATCAATTCGCCTCTTTCACCATCAGCATAGTTGAGACAGACTTCATATAAAGCGGATGTGGCCCAGCCAATGGTAATGACGGGCAAACATAATAAAAGATAAACAATATTTAAAAAAATGAAATGGATGAGTGTCGTCGTTACTTGATGAAACGTACTGTCTGGTTTGAACTTCATTAAGTGTTCCTCCTCGTTGATGTTATTTGTAGTTTACATGTAAATCAGTTATTTTGAAAGCCTTATCAAAATTGTTTTTTCATGTTAAATGCTGGTTTGATAAGGTTTCTGGACAAGCAGTTGTTTAGAATGTCTAAAATGTACGTATCAAAGTCCATTTTTGTCAGATGGCAAATAGAAGATGAGATGATAGGATAATTAAAGTAAAGCGTTTACAATGCGAGGGGGATGAAAATGGAGATTGGAAGAAATAAAGAACCGGTTATCAGCAAGAGAGCAAATCGAGAAGGAAAGATCATGTTCCTTTGCGTCTTGCCTTTTCTTTGCTTAGTATTTTTATTTGCTTATTTTCCTTTACACGGATGGATTTATTCATTGTTTGATTACAAGCCGGCGTTAGGATTATCAGGAAGTGAGTTTGTCGGATTAAAGTGGTTCCGCATGCTGATTTCAAGTGAAACGCAAGTCGCACAGATCGTGCAAGTCATGAAAAATACTTTTGCGATGAGCTTTTTGGGTATTGCTACATCGATTTTCCCTGTGGCTTTTGCAATTCTCTTAAATGAAGTCAAATGGAAGTGGTTTAAAAGTTTGGTGCAGACGTTGACTACATTGCCCAACTTTATTAGCTGGGTGTTGGTTTATACCATTGCTTTCAGTCTCTTTTCTACGACGGGCCTATTGAACACACTACTTGAAGAGTGGGGACTGATCACAGATCCAATCAAATTCTTAGACAGCGGCAATCATACGTGGCTGATGATGTGTTTATGGAACATCTGGAAAGGTTTGGGCTGGGGAGCAATTATGTACTTAGCGGCGATTGCTGGGATCGATCCTGAATTGTATGAAGCCGGGCGAATTGATGGCGCCAGCCGCTTCCAATTGATGCGTCATATCACGCTGCCAGCGTTGATGCCTACGTTTTTAGTCATGTTGATGTTGTCGATTGCTAATTTGCTTAATAACGGGATGGATCAGTACTTTGTATTCCAAAATGCCTTTAACAAAGAAACGATCCAGGTGCTGGACCTCTATGTCTATAATATCGGTCTCGGCGGCAATAGCTTGTCATTAGCAACTGCCATCAGTATGTTGAAAAGCTTAGTCAGCGTCGCTCTTTTGGCAATCGTTAATATTGCATCAAAGAAAATCAGAGGGTCATCGATCATCTAAGGAGGGATAGTCATGGAATTATCAGAAAATCTCAATCGAAAACGAACCAAAAAGAAAACAAAAGAAGCGCGCAGCAAAGGCGATGCTGCATTTACGATTTTAAACTATACATTTTTTGTTTTGATCACGTTGATTTGCGCTTATCCCTTTTATTATCTAATCATTAATTCAATCAGCAACAACGAATTAAGTGCATTAGGCGATGTTCGGTTTGTACCAAAAGGGATTCATTTTGAAAATTATCGGCAAGTGTTTCAATTAAGCGGATTGACCGCTGCGGCCATCGTATCGGTTGCCCGAACTGTCATTGGTACGGCTTGTACAGTACTAGCTTCTGCTTTTCTCGGCTTCATGTTCACGCAAGAAAAAATGTGGAAAAGAAAATTTTGGTATCGCTTTATCATTATCAGCATGTACTTTAATGCAGGACTGATCCCAATGTTCATCACCATGAAAACCCTTGGCTTAACAAATAACTTTTGGGTCTATATTTTGCCGGCGATCGTTCAACCCTTTAATATCATTTTGGTGAAAACCTATATTGAATCGATTCCAAAGTCGCTACAGGAAGCAGCTGAAATCGATGGAGCGAACATTCTGCAAGTTTTCTTCAAAGTCATTTTGCCGAACTGTATGCCGATCTTAGCAACTGTGGCCATTTTTTCGGCAGTCGCCCAGTGGAATTCATTCCAAGATACGTTGATCTATATCACCGATCAAAGCCTTTATTCACTGCAATATCTGCTGTATACCTATATCAATCAAGCTAATTCACTAGCCCAAATGGTCAAAAATTCTGGCGGTGCGTTATCTAGTGTGGCCTCAGCAGCCACGACACAAACACCGACATCGATTCGGATGACCGTGTCCGTGATCGTAGTGTTACCAATTATGTTTATTTATCCGCTTTTCCAACGATACTTCGTAAAAGGAATCATGCTAGGGGCGGTCAAAGGGTAGATAATAACAAAACAGGAAGGGGAAAAACAAATGAAAAGCAAAAAATGGTTGAAAAAAACAGTAATGGGTCTCGTGTGCGGAGGAGCCTTGCTCGGGTTAGCTGCCTGCGGTTCATCGAATGAATCTTCGAATGAGAGTTCTAGTGATACCAGTGAAACACTAACGATCGATGTCTACAATAGCGTTGCTAATTATATGGGCATCCAAGGCGGATGGTTTGGTGAATTAGTTAAGGATAAGTTCAATATTGAGTTAAATATCATTGCGCCTAATGTCGCAGGTAATGGTGATACCTTGTATCAAACTCGTACCGCAGCTGGTGATTTAGGTGATTTGATCATCATCAATAATGGAAAAGAGTACAATGAATTGGTACAAGGCGGCTTACTGTATGAATCATCCGAACTGTATGAATCGATGGAGAATTTAAAGCAGTATGACGGTGCTGTCCAATTTTTGAATGAAGGACAAGACGGAATTTACGGTTTTCCAACGGAAGTTTCCAATTCTTCTCCAGATACTTCTTCTGAAGGTCTTGACTTGAACGTAGGAGCATACTTGCGCTGGGATCTGTACAAAGAAGTGGGTTATCCGGAAATGAATACCTTAGAAGATTTGCTTCCGATCCTTCAACAAATGCAAGAAGCCAAGGGGACAACCGAAGATGGTAAACGCGTCTATAGTTTCTCTTTATTCAGCGATTGGGATGGTGATTCCATGTCAAATGCCGTCCAGTTAGCTCAAATGTACGGTTACAATACAGTAGGATACGCCTTAGCGAGAGCCGATGGCAGCGACATTCAAGGACTGCTGGACGATGATTCAGAATATATACGTGCGTTGAAGTTTTATTATGAAGCAAATCAACTGGGACTTGTTGATCCTGAATCAACGACACAAAACTATGACACTCTTTATTCAAAATTCCAAGGTGGGCAAGTCTTGTATTCTTGGTTCCCATGGTTAGGACAATCTGCCTACAATACGACCCAAAATATGGATGAAGGTGTTGGCTTTATGCTGGCACCAATCAAGGATCAAAAAAATTATTCCGATGGTGCGAAAGTCAATGGTGGAAATCTTTTCATTGGTATCGGTTCGAATGCAGATGATCCGCAAAGAATTTCCGAATTTATCGATTGGCTGTATTCCCCAGAAGGAATCATGGCAAACTCATCTCAAACCGTCGGTGGTTCCGGTCCAGAAGGATTGACTTGGGAAGTCGGCGAAGATGGTGCGCCCGTATTGACAGATTTCGGGAAAGAAGCATTGATTGACGGTGATGCAGATGTACCAGAAGAATTTGGCGGCGGCAGCTATAAAGACGGCGGTTCAGCATTGAATTTCAACTCCGTTCTGCTGATCGATGAAAATCCAAATACCGGTTATCCTTATAATTTCAATCAATGGGATTACTATGCAGAAGCTACTTCTAATGCATTGAAAGAAGACTGGTCAGCTCAAATGGGCGGTGCCTCAAGTGCCATTGAGTTTTTACAAGAAAACGATCAAATCATGGTAGCACCAGGCGCTACATTTATTACCCCAGAAGATAGTTCTGAAATTTCTACGCTGCGCAGCCAGATCGGATCAACGATCAAAGAATTCTCATGGAAAATGGTTTTTGCATCTAATGAAGAACAATTTGAACAGTTAAAAGACGAAATGCAGAAAACCGCAATTGGTTTAGGTTATGACGATGTGTTGGCAGTAGATATTGAAAATGCTGAGAATCAAAATAAAGCAAGAGAAGAGATTATGAAATAAATGACAGCGAATCTGTACGAATCTGTTGTTTAAATTGCATAAGAAGAAAGTCTGGCAGAAAACGAGTTGACGTTTTTTGCCTCTCTTTCTTTTTTAGGTAAAACTAGATAACGATACTAGCTGTCTGAAAAAAAAGAGCGGTGATCCGCTGCTTTTCACAAGGAGGATGATCCATGATCACGATCGAAAAAATCAAACAAGTTGCAAACCAAGGCCCCTTTTTTCCAAATTGGCAGTCATTGGGCGCTTTTGTTCTACCGGAATGGTTCCGCAAAGCAAAATTTGGGGTCTTCATTCATTGGGGACTGTACAGTGTTCCAGCCTTTCACAATGAATGGTATTCAAGAAATATGTACATCAAAGGCCATCCAGAATACGATCACCATATTGAAACCTATGGTCCACAAAAAAACTTTGGCTACAAAGACTTTATTCCGATGTTTACCGCAGATAAATTTGATGCAAATGAATGGATTCGCTTGATCAAACAAGCCGGTGCCAATTATCTTTTTCCCGTTGCAGAACATCACGACGGGTTTCAGATGTATAAAAGCGAACTGTCTGAATGGAATGCGTCAGTTAAGGGGCCGAAAAAAGATATTCTTGGGGAACTAAAAGAAGCAGCAGAGGAGCAAGGCCTGCATTTTTGTACCTCATCTCATCGTGCCGAACATTGGTTTTTTATGGGACACGGTAAGGATTTTGACAGTGATATCAAGGAGCCGTTGGCAAAAGGCGACTTTTACTGGCCAGCGATGCCAGAGCCAGACCATGAAAGTCTCTTTAGCGAGCCATACCCGTCAAAAGAATTTTTAGATGATTGGCTGCTTAGAACCTGTGAACTCGTCGACAACTATCAACCAGAGCTGCTGTATTTTGATTGGTGGATCCAACATGAAGCCTTCAAGGAGCATTTGCAACTTTTCGCTGCTTACTATTACAATCGTGGGGCTGAATGGGGCAAACAAGTTGGTATTTGCTACAAGCACGATGCCATGATGTTTGGTAGCGGTATCGTGGAGATCGAACGGGGGAAATTTGCCGAACCACAACCTTTTTACTGGCAAACAGACACAGCGATCGCTCGTAATTCATGGTGCTATACCACGACATTGGATTATAAAACAACACGTGATATTTTACAGGATTTGATTGAAGTCGTCAGTAAAAACGGCAATCTCCTTTTGAATATCGGGCCGAAAGGGGATGGTTCGATCCCAGAAAAAGATCAAGCGATCTTAAAAGAAATCGGTGCGTGGCTGGATGTAAATGGTGAAGCCATTTATGAAGCGAAACCATGGCGCAAAGCCGGTGAAGGACCTACGACCGTTGTATCGGGGCAATTCCAAGAAGCACAGGCTGCTATTTACACGAGTCGGGATTTTCGCTTTACGGTTCAGGGGGATTCGTTGTATGCTATTGGCATGGCAAGTCCTGACAATGGATACGCAATGATTCAGGCACTTGCCCATTCTAAAGATCAAAATCTACCAGAATTTCACGGTATCATCCAAACCGTTACGATTCTAGGATACGAAGAACAGCCTGTTGATTGGCAAGTGACCGATGAAGGCTTGCAACTAACTTTTGAACCAATTGAAACCGACCAACCAATTGTCTATAAAATTACAATGAAATGAGGCGCAACCCGTGATACATAAAAAAAGATCTGCACTTTTACCAGAAAGCCAAGCAAGTTTAACTACCTATGTCATCGAAAATTCTCCTGAAATGGAACCAGATCGTGTCCGACCGGCGGTCATCATCTGTCCTGGCGGCGGCTATGAAATGTTATCGGATCGTGAAGCGGAACCCATCGCCATCAAAATGATGAGCTTTGGTTTCCAAGCCTTTGTGTTGCATTATAGTATCAAACCGGCTGTCTATCCGTTAGCCTTAAAGGAATTGGCTGCTGCCGTTCGTCTTGTCCGCACCAATCATGACACCTGGCACGTCGATCCTGAAAAAATCATCGTTGCTGGTTTTTCAGCTGGTGGCCATTTAGCTGCTAACTTGGGTGTGTCTTGGCAGCAACCTTTTCTAGCAGAGGCTTTGCAAGGGAGAAGTGAAGAGTGGCGACCTAATGGCCTCTTACTGAGTTACCCTGTATTATCTAGTGGAGAAATTGGGCATCAAGATTCCTTCCGTTCATTACTAGCAGATCGCTATGATACGGATAAAGCCGCTTTGTCATTGGAAACCTTAGTCAGCGTGCACACACCGCCGACGTTTCTGTGGCATACGTTAGAAGATGGATTAGTCTTAGCAGAAAACAGCCTTGTTTTTGCCGAACAGCTGCGAAAAGCCAACGTACCTTATGAATTGCATATTTTTCCTAGAGGTGGACATGGTTTGAGCCTAGGAACGCCGGAAACGGCCAACAGTGATCGGCATGGAGTAGAAGCTTCTGTTGTTCGCTGGCCGGAGCTGTTTGCCGACTGGGTAAAGTGGAATATCTAAAAGAGAGCCAAAAAAACGGTCTATTCTTCAATCGATCATATTCCTGATTTTTAAATCTGTTTTATTGAGCAACAGAAAAAAGATTTGCTGAAAACGATCAGGTTGAGTGCTTGTTTCATTTACAAAAGCAGGAAAGAGAAAGGGGTATATAGTGAAGGTCAGATTAAAAGACATTGCAAAAGAAGTGGGTGTATCGATCGCAGCCGTTTCACAAGTGTTGAACGACAAACCGATTCGGATCACGGAAGAAAAAAAACAGCAGATCAAGCGCTTGGCAGCTGAAAACAATTATACGCCGAATGCTGCCGCCAAAAGCTTGGTATTGAAAAAAACCAACACGATCGGACTGATCATCCCTGATATCAACAATCCTTTTTTTGCCAACTTGGCCAAAGTCTTGGAAGATTTGCTGCGAAAACAGGGGTACTTGCTGATTTTGGTAAACTCTGATGATAAAGCTGACGTTGAGAAGGAATTGATGCAGCTCCTGATTGACCGCAACGTTGATGCGTTGATCATCGCCCTTTCAACCGAATCCTACGCGGATGAGGTACAAACCAAAGAACGATTGAAGAAACTTTCGGTTCCGATCGTTTTGGTTGATAGAGGAATAGATAACTTTGAAGTCGATCAAGTCTTTTATAATAATCGGCATGGGGGGTATATTGCTGCCTGTGAACTGATAAAAAAAGGACACAAAAAGATCGGTACCATGATGAACCCGGATAAAAATATCAATTGTGTGTATCGGTACCAAGGATACTTAGATGCGTTGAAAGAATTTGGTCTCCAGCGAAAAGACAGTTGGCATGTGGTAACAAAATTTCAATTTGAGGATGCTTATGAAAAAGCGGATATTCTCTTGAAAAACCGAGAAGTCACTGGTATTGTTGCCGGCAACGATTTGATTGCGTTAGGAATCATGAAGCGTGCCAAAGAATTAGGAATCAAGGTTCCAGAAGATGTCTCGATCGTCGGATACGACAATCTTGTTTTAAATGATCTTTTAGAGGTGTCCTTAACGTCTGTGGAACAAGATGTAAATGATTTAGGTGAGAAAACGGTTTTTGCTTTGATGAATGCGATCAGCGGGCAGAAGCCGCGCTATGTCCAACTGACACCAAGATTGATAAAAAAGAACAGTGTATCTAAAAGAGTTTCTCAGTGAAACTCTTTTTTTACTGTTGACAGCGCTTTAAAACAATGCTATTCTTTGTGTGAACATTAGATAAAACGCTTTATCAAATGTTCGCTTTTTTTTAAAAAGTTTGATAAAACGTTTTATCAAAATGAGAGGGGAATATACATGGAAAAAAGAAAAGTCATTATTGATACGGATCCGGGGATCGATGATGCAGTTGCGTTAGGAATTGCTTTGTTTAGTGAAGTGTTGGACGTTAAGTTGATCACAACAGTGGCTGGAAACGTCGGTATTGAACATGTCACCAATAATTTGTTGAAACTGCTCTCCTTCTGGGATTTATCGATTCCAGCAGCTCAAGGTGCATCTCAGCCGTTAACGCGAGCAGTCAAAGATGCCAGCGATGTGCATGGGGTAACAGGGATGGCCGGCTATTCATTTCCGGAACCGGATCGTTCATTGCTGCTGGAAACTTCAGCTGTTGAAGCGATGTATCAAACGATCAAAACGAATGAAGGAAAAATTACGATCGCCGCATTAGGTCCATTAACGAATATTGCTCTTTTATTTAAGATTTATCCAGAAGTCAAAGAAAAAATCGAAGAGATCGTTTTGATGGGTGGAGCCTTAGGCAGAGGAAATTTCGGTGTGTTGTCAGAGTTTAATATTGCGATTGATCCCGAGGCTGCTGCAATTGTTTTTGAAAGCGGTTTGCCGATCGCTGTAGCCCCGTTAGATGTGGGGGCCAAAGCGCTTGTATATCCGGAGGACAGCGCAAAAATCAAGGAAATGAACCAAACTGGAGACATGATGGTGCAGTTATTCAAAAAATACCGCGGCGGTAGTTTTGGAACAGGTTTAAAAATGTATGACAGCTGCGCGATCGCTTATCTTTTGTGTCCAGAGATCTTCGATATTCAGGAGACGTTTGTTGCAATTGAAACACAAGGAGCCTATACAGCAGGTGCGACAATTGTCGATCTCAACAATCGTCTGAAACAGAAAAACAATTGCCGTGTTTGTATCGATATCGATGAAGCGCTCTTTAAAGATTGGTTTTTACAGGCGATCAGCAAATGTAAATAGGAGGGAAAAGAAATGATAGAAGCGATTTTAGTACTCGTTGTTTTGGGAATTGTCGGCTATTTTATTATTAAGAGTTATAACCCAGCATTGATTCTGATTATTGGGGCACTTGTTTTGCTTTGCGCATCCGTCGTATTAGGAAATCCGCTTTACCCAGAAGGCGAAGGGACCGGCTTGGCCTTGTTCGATATTTTCCTGAAACTCAAAGATACAATTATCTCTCAAGTAAGTTCTGCTGGTTTAGTGATCATGATCTTATTCGGGTATTCAGGTTATATGAATCTCATTGGTGCCAATCAAAAAGCCGTCAATATTTTGGTTCAGCCAATGACAAAAATCAAGTCCAAGGCATTATTTATTCCGATCGTTTTCTTATTAGGTAATTTGATGTCGTTAGTCGTGCCGAGTGCATCTAGTTTGGCGATAATTTTGATGGCAATTCTTTATCCGCTGCTTCAAGGGATCGGAATCTCTTCTTTGACCGCGGCCGGAGTAATCGCAATGACTGCTACTATCATGCCGACACCTTTAGGTGCAGATAATGTGATCGCGGCTCAAACATTGAACTACAACATTTTAACTTATGTTCTTTACCATGCGAAAATTTCTATCCCGGCATTGCTGATCATGGCCGTTGTTCATTACTTTTGGCAAACGTATTGTGATAAAAAAGAAGGTAAAGATGCCTTTGTAGAACTAAAAGAAATTGAAAGTAAGTCAGAAGAAACGACTGTTCCTGGGTTTTATGCGATTTTACCACTCCTTCCTTTGGTGTTGATCATTATCGTTGGTATAATCGGGATATTTAAAGAAGGTGTGACAATGGATATCTTTGTCTTAACGATGATCTCCTTTTTTGTCGCATTATTGATTGAATGTTTGAGAAAGAAATCTTTCAAAATCGCACAAGAAAGCGCGGTCGAACTTTTTAAAGGGATGGGACAAGGGTTCAGCCAAGTAGTTATGCTGGTTGTGGGTGGTTCATTGTTTACCACAGCTATCCAAAGCTTAGGGGTGATCGATTCATTAATGAGTGCGGTAGAAAATTCTCAATCTGCTGGGGTGTTAACTGCATTGATATTCAGCGGCGCTACCGCATTGTTCGGTATTTTGAGCGGCGGCGGATTGGCGATGTTTTACGCTGTGATTGAATTGATTCCTGATATTGCCGCTAAAGCGGGAATTGACGGGATTTTGATCGCATTGCCGATGCAGATGATCGCCAATCTTGGCAGAACGATCTCACCAGTTGCCGCTGTCATTATGATTGTATCTTCTTCAATCGACGTCAGCCCTGTTCGGTTACTGAAACGAACCAGCGTTCCAACGATCGTTGGGATCATAGCAGTGGTCATTTTGTCGCTGGTATTACTCCCTTACTAGAGTCATGAATGAACTTCAGAGGGCGTCAAGGCAAGAATTAGCAGAGATTTTTCAAATTTTCATCGAAGCAAAGCAGCAGATGGATAGAAGAAAAATCTACCAGTGGACCGATACCTATCCTTCGCTAGAAATCTTGGCGAAGGATATCGAGAAAAAAGAGCTGCTGGTGTTGAAGGATAACACAGAAAAAATTGTAAGTGCCGGTGTTTTGTCAAATGAATCGCAGTCAAACGTCAGCAAAGAATATCAAGGAATAAGAACGATTCAGAGGCTTGTTGCGAGGCCGTCTCAAGCGGGGCAAGGATTTGGCCGTCAGTGGATCAATAGCTGCTTGGAACAGCAGTGTGATGAAGGGGAAACAGTGCTTTCAATCACAAATCATACCAATTTGCCCATGCAGCGATTATTTGCAAAAACAGGGTTTTTAAAGGTTGGTGAAACGACCATTGAAGGTCGAGAAGCCTTTGGTCCTTTTTATATATTCAAGAGAAATAGGTGATTTTTTGAGTAAGATAACGATTTTAGGTAGTGTGAATATGGATATCGTGATCACGACGACACGAATGCCGAAGATCGGCGAAACGATCATTGGGGAGCAAATTGATTATTTTGTCGGAGGCAAAGGAGCAAATCAAGCAGTGGCAGCTTCTCGTTACGGTGCATCAACAAGATTTTTAGGCAAAATCGGGGAAGATACTTTTGGGGAAAAGGTTCTTCAGCACCTCAGCAGAGAAGCTCTCGATTTGTCGGCTGTTTCCCGTGAAAAAAATATGTTCACAGGAATTGCGAGTATTTTTAAATTAGCAGAGGATAATTGTATCACTGTCGTTCCTGGTGCGAATGGACTGATCGATGAAGTGTATGTTCAGCAAACGATCAGTGAACTTTCACAGGGGGATATCTTACTTACTCAACTGGAAATTCCTGTGGAAGCAATCAAACAAGCATTGATTCTTGCTAAGAAAAAAGGAGTTCTGACGATTTTGAATCCTGCTCCTTACAATGAGATCGTACCGGAACTCCTGCCATATATTGATATTTTGACACCAAATGAAACGGAATTTGCCGCTTTGATCGGTAAAGAGGCCATTTTGGAAGACGAAATTGAGCAAGTCATTGCTGATTGGCAAAAAAACTACGCTACGCGAATCATTGTCACACGAGGAAGCAAAGGGGTAACATTTGTAGAAAAGTCACAAGTTGTGACGATTCCATCGAACAAAGTTTCAGTTGTAGATACTACCGGTGCGGGGGATACCTTTAATGGCATCTTGGCAGCAGCTTTAGGGGAAGGAGCGGATTTTTATGAAGCCGTTTCTATGGCGAATAACGGAGCCAGTCTGTCCGTTCAAAAGCTTGGCGCTCAGACAGGGATGCCTCTGAAAAGCGAAATAGAAGAGTTTATGAAGCAGAAAGCGGAGAATTAGAAAAAACTTCTGATCAAGTGTGATTCTTGATCAGAAGTTTTTTTGAAGTCAATGTGTTTTGGACACCACTGAATCTCCTTCAATTAAACGGTACCCTAAATTGATTTTTTCAATTGCTTCAGGATCAGCAATTTTTTGCAACAAGACTTCAACCGCCTTCTGACCAATGGCTGTCTGGTTTTGTTTGATATGGGTAAAAACGAAAGCATTCAGATCAAAAATATTTACTGTTGGGTGATCAAAGCAGACGACGGAGTAGTCTTGGGGCACTCGGTTGCCGATTTTTTCGATTGCACTTTTTGCAAGGAGTGCAATATTATATTCAGTGGTAAAAAGGGCAGTGATTTGGGTGTTTTCTTCCAAAAAACTGATAATTAGCTTTACATCGTCTTCAATACTGCGAGAAGAATTTGGAACGACAGAATCGATCATTGATAAAATTTGATTTTGACTGACTGCCCGATTCTCATCTACATGCGCCGCTAAAAAACCATTGACACGTTCGTCAATCGTTGAGACGCTGCTGTCAGAAGTAATCAATCCGAGTTTTTCATGTCCCTTGGCAAATAAATAACTAGTCAGTTCTTTGGCGGCTGAAAAACTGTCGGTTTGAACGCTACATATCGGTAAGTTCGCCATCAAACGATCAATAACCACAATTGGAAAATTCTTCGAAATTAGTTCAAGAATCTTAGGAGAAGTATATTCTGAGGAAGTAGGCAATAAGACGAGCCCTTGAATTCCCATCTCAACGAGTTCTTGAATCAATCTGTTTTCTGTTTCAGGATCGCCATAACTTATTTTTACAATAAAATGTATTGCTTCTTCATTCGTTTTTAAGATAGAACGTAGAATTTGTGCGCCAAAAAAGTCAGTGAAATTTGTGATGATCAATCCAACGATCAGCTTTTTAGGCGAAATATCTGTTTTTTTGTTATTGATAACAACTGAGCCCTTTCGAGGCTTTCGAAGAATGTAGCCCTCTTCCTTTAGAAGATCAAGGGCTTTTTTTACGGTGATGGTACTTACTTTGTAGGATGTTGATAGTTCTTTTTCTGTTGGTAATGTCTCGTTCAAGGAGACGACTCCTGATTCAATTTGCTGTTTTAATTCTTCATAAATGACCTGGTACAATGGCTTACTCATTTTCACGCCTCCATTTCATTAGTAATCGTATTTATCTATATATTAAATATATTATATTGATAAAGCAAGCGATTTATTCAATTAAATGCT
>OBXF01000848.1_pt1 | contig 20890 bp, 20 predicted proteins | sample 1495371 | NCBI WGS metagenome assembly OBXF01 (sample SAMEA2580143, study PRJEB22360) | human gut metagenome | biome: human gut; feature: human-associated habitat; material: faeces | place: Denmark | collected 2008/2010 | reverse complement strand
GAAAAATTCTATTTTCTTAAGAAATCTTCAGCAGATATTAAGAGAAACGTTCAAAACGGAAATTGATTCAATGGTTAAATAAAGGTGGTCATTCGATTAACCAATCAGGAAGGTGAGATGTTTGAGAAAGCATATGAACAAATCAAAAAAGAGTTTCATGATCATCAGTAGTTTACTGATCATCGGCAGTTTAGGCTGGACGAGTGCCTGGGGGATTGCTCGTCGTGAAGAACCTTCCATCACTCAAATAACTTTGCAAGATCTGCAACCGAGAGCAGATTTTTACTTAGTAGGAGTCGTTGAACCAGCAAGAACGGTTGAAGTCAAGGTGGATAGCTCAAGAGGATCAGTTGTTGAGAAAAAAGTAGAGGCAGGGGATCAAGTCAAAGCAGGGCAAGCTCTTTTTGTTTACTCTAACCCTGAGGGGGCTTTGGCCATTAAAGAAGCAGAACAGGCGACGGCAAATCGCTCGAGAGCTGTGGAACAAGCAAGACGGCAAACGAATCAAAAATGGGAACAATACAATAAGGTCACGAATCAGCTGGAGGAGACGAAACAAAAAATTGCCAGTGCGGAAGAAGAGGACAAAGAAGGGCTGGAAGATCGTAAAACCGATTTGGAAATGCAGCAAAGTCAATTACTGCTAGAAGCGCAAAACTTGGAAAGCAGCATTGGCGATGCCGAATTAGAGCTGGAACGGGCAGAATTAGAACTACGTTCAGTCAAAGAGCAGTATGGCTCAGACGTCGTGGAAGCCGAAATTGATGGAATCGTTAAAGATGTGGACGAACGACAAATGAATCGAAGCGCAAGTGAAGCGGCTCCAGAGAATCCTTTTATGACGATCGTTGATACCAGTCGGCTCTTTTTAAAAGGGACTGTGGATGAATTTCGCCGCAATCAACTTGAACCTGGTCAAAAGGTTGAACTTAGAGACCGTAATGGCGGCAGTCAGCGATGGACTGGAAAGATCACCCGAGTTGGGGATATGAAAGAGCCTTCGGTAGTGGTTGAAGAACAAGGCGCAAACCCTAATTTGTCGCAATTTAGTTTTGAGGTCGTTTTAGATGAAAGTGAAGAGCCGCCTAGTATTGGCATCCATTGTTTTGTAGAACGCATTGAGGAAGAGCAAACCGCGATCAAGCTGCCCAAATCTTTCGTGTTTTATGAAGAAGATAGGCCCTTCATCTACGTCGTTGAGGACCATAAAATCAGTAAACTATCCGTGGAAATCATGGAAGACGAAACGGATGAAGCCGTGTATCTGTTAGAAAGTGAACTGGATATGCAAGTGGCGCTCGTCTTCCCAACAGTTCGGATCCAAGAAGGAATGGATGTGAGACCAAATGATCCAACTGATTGATGTCTACAAAACGTTCCCACAGGGCACTAACGAGATTCACGTTTTGAAAAAAATCAACTTAACAATCAATGCTGGCGAGTTTGTTTCCATCATGGGCCGATCAGGATCAGGCAAGTCGACCTTGATGAATATTATTGGCTGTATAGACACGCCAACAACGGGCAGCTATCTACTTGATGGTAAAAATACCAGTCAATTGAGTGAAGATGAACGGTCCGAGATACGCAATCAAAAAATCGGCTTCGTGTTTCAAAATTTTGAACTGTTGCCCAAACTATCTGTTTTACAAAATGCTGCCTTACCGCTCTTGTATGCTGGTGTCAATCAGGAAGAACGAACGACTCGAGCAATTCACGCCTTAGAAAGTGTCGGATTGAGGGATCGGATCGATTTTAGGATCAATCAGTTGTCAGGGGGGCAAAAACAACGAGTAGCGATCGCTCGGGCATTAGCAGGAGAAGCAAATGTGATCTTAGCGGATGAGCCGACGGGTTCTTTAGATACCGTTAATAGTCATGAGATCATGGCGCTATTTACTAAGCTGAATCATCTAGGAAAAACAGTGGTTTTGATTACCCACGAACAAGAAGTCGCGGACTATGCAAAGCGGCAAATCGTCATTAAAGATGGTGAAGTTGTTGAGGAGGGCACAAGATGACCGAAAATATTCGCTTAGCCATTCAAGCAATCTACCAGCATCGTTTGCGTTCCTTGTTGACGATGCTAGGAATCATTGTCGGGATTGCCTCCATCATTTCCATTGTGAGTATCATCAACGGAAATACTGAGAACATGAAAAAGCAGCTGATTGGTGGTGATACTAACTCGATGCGGATCGAATATGACGCCAGAAGTGCTTTTTTAGCGGGCGAAAGCGGCAGAAATGATCGTTTGCCTGATTACGCCCCGCAACTATCAGAAGGAGAGCTGCAAAAGTTGCTGACCATTGATCACGCCAAGAACGTTAGCTTGTTCTATGAAGCCAATCTGACAGTTTTCCAAAGAGACCAGCAAACCGATACGACAGTGCTAGGCATGGATGGTGGGTTCTTTGAAATTTTGCCCCATACGATCCTTGCTGGCAGAGCAATGACTGAAACCGAATTGCAGACACAAAAACAAGTTGCGGTGATTACGAAAGATTTGGCGGAAATTTTTTTCTCGTATCGTGATCCTATCAATCAACTGATCGAAATCAATGGGACGCCCTTTCGCATCGTTGGCGTAGCTGTTTCTGACACGGAGCAACTGTCAGGGAAATATGTCTTCATCCCTCGAGGCAGCCAAAGTTTCGTCGAAGGAAAGCTCAACCAAAGGCCAACAGTGCTGTTTCAGGCAACGAATGCGGACGTCTTAGAATCAGCAGTCGTTCAAGCCAGCCATGAATTGACCAAGAGTATTCCGCCTTCAGATTTTGTTTTTTCCATCCGCAACTATGATGAAGTGCAGAAAATGACCGATGATATCAATCGATCGAATATGATTTTACTGGGGGGAATTGCTAGCATTTCCTTACTCGTCGGTGGGATCGGAGTAATGAATACGATGCTGGTCAGTGTGACAGAGCGTACCAGAGAGATTGGTTTGAAGAAAGCATTGGGTGCCAAACGTAAAGTGATTTTGCAGCAATTTTTGACAGAAGCAATCGTTTTATCGGTGATCGGCGGGCTGATTGGCATCTTCGTCGGTCTGTTGATCAGTCTGATCGCCTTGCGTCTGTTAGAGTATCCGATGACGATCTCATTGTTATCCATTTTGATCAGTGTGTCATTTTCAATGCTGATCGGTACTATTTTTGGTTACTTACCCGCTTATAAAGCGTCGAAGTTAAAACCGATCGAAGCATTACGCTATGAATAAAAGGAAGGTGTTTTTTATGATAAAAAAACAAACAGCAATTATCTTGTTTGTGGCATTACTTAGTGGTTGTGGTGTTGCTGCGAATGACCCACAGACAAACAACGACAACGTACCCATCAACAACCAAATCAATACGCCACAAGCGCAAACGCAAACAAGTCAAAGTGGAGACGAGACCCAAAATAATCACGATCAAACCGATCAAACAAAAGCGCAACAAGTGACTCAGACAGATGCAGAGCGAGCGAATGAAGAATTGGCACAAGCAGATGAAACGGGCACACTCATTCTTATTGATGGTGATCGTTTTGAGATGGAGTTGACGAACATTTCTCAAGGAACAGGGGAAGACGGCGAAGTCTTTGATATGGCGATCGCATCTGAGGAAAGATTATCCTTTACGATTACTAGCGAGACTGAGATAAAAGTAATTCTATATGATGCACAATCGCATAATTCTCGAATCGTGGAGGGGTCTCGTGCGGATCTGCAGCTTGAACGATCGGTAAGTCTTTATGGGCAGCGAGTAGGTGACACCTTTATTGCCACGAAAGTCCTCGTCTTACAAATCAATTAATCGTTATGCTTAAAAGACAACGAAAACAATATTCGCCTGACAGATCACAAGATGATTTGTCAGGCGAATGATTATTTGCGGGTCAATTTTACCACTACTTCGCAGCGGGCGGTTTGTGGAAACATATCTACTGATTGCAGATATTCTACGTGAAACACTTTGGCTAATTGGACCAAGTCTCTTGCTAAAGTAGAAACATTACAAGATATATAGACCATCTTCTTCGGTGGTTGTTTCAGCAAAGCTTGCAATAATCGTTCATCCAAGCCTGTCCTTGGCGGATCAACAATGATGCTATCAGGTTTGAAGCCTTCATTGAACCATTTTGGTAAGAGCTCCTCTGCAGTCCCCGTTTCATAATGGGTATTTTGGGCACCAATGCGGCGTGCATTTTCTTGGGCATTTTCAATTGCTTGAGGAATAATGTCCATGCCGCGGACTTCTTTGGCATAAGGAGCCACGCTCAACCCAATCGTTCCCACACCGCAATAGGCATCAACGACTGTTTCATTTTTGCTCAAGTCAAGGGCTTTTAACCCTTCTTGATACAAGATGCTGGTTTGCTGTGGATTCAGCTGGAAGAATGCGCGGGCGGACAAGTCGAAGGTCAGTTCATTCAACCGTTCTTCGATCGCTTCTTTGCCCCAAAGATGAATCGTTTCCTCTCCCATGACGACGGACGTTTTTTTGTTTTGCACATTTTGCATGATGGAAACGACTTGCGGCAAGCGCTGATTGATCTCGCGAATCAGCGCATTTTTTTGCGGCAGTTTGACAGAGTTGGTAATAAACACGACTTGAACTTCGCCAGTCGCGATCCCGATACGAACCATCAATGTCCGTAGAATCCCGCTGTTCTTGCGTTCATCGTAAATCGGGATCTGGTATTTATTCAACAATTGGACGATGCCGTTGATCACTTTTTGCGTATCTTGTTCTTGTACGAGGCAATCATCAATGGCGACTAAGCGATGAGACTCCATTTCGTATAAACCCGCTTCGATTCGTTTGGTTTGACTGTTGTAACGCAATTGAAATTGTGCTTTGTTGCGGTAATGCCAAGGAACATCCATGCCTAAAGTATCCCTTAGTTCAAACTGTTGGTAGCCTTTTGGCTTGAATTTTTCAAGTGCTTGTTTCAATAGGTCTTTTTTGAAGTCTAATTGTTTGTCGTAGACTAAGTGCTGCAATTGGCAGCCGCCGCAACGGTCGTAAAACTTGCAGGGTGGTTGGATGCGATCGCTGCTTGGCTTGATGATTTTGGTCATCTTGGCTTCAGCAAAGCGGGGAGATGCTTTGGTGACTTCGGCAATGACCTGTTCCCCCGGTAGAACACGGGGAACAAAGATGATCAACTTTTTGTAATACCCAATGCCTTCTCCGTTGATCCCCAAGCGTTTGATCGTTAGTTGTAGTTTTTGTCCAAGCTGGACTTGTGTATTTGCCATGTGAACTCCTTAAATAAAATAGTCAGTTCATTTTACCACATTTTTTCAGCTTGATTAGAAGGAATTTCATCCTAGTTGTGGTAAAATAGAATGTACGTTCGCGAGGTGAAGAAGATGAATACAATTATTCGTATCAATAAAGGAAAAGGACCATTTTATGAAGTGGCGACATCAGAAGGTGAAACGCTGCGGGTCTCAGAAGATCTTTTGGTCCGTTTTCGGCTATTAAAAGGCAAGGAACTGAGTGAAGAAGAATTAAAAGAAATCAAAAAAAGTGCGGGGTTTGATTTAGGATTGCAGCAAGCAATGAACTATATCAGCTATCAGCTGCGTTCTGAAATGGAAGTCCGTACCTATTTGAAAAACAAAGAAATCGAAAAACAAGACCGAGACTTAGTCGTTGAACGTCTGAAAGAGTTGAATTTGATCGATGACAAAAACTACGGAGAAAGCTACATTCGCACCCAAGTCCGCATGAGTGATAAAGGACCCGTGGTTATCAGTCAGCAATTGAGAAAAAAAGGATTAAAAGATTCCGTGATTCAGGAAGTATTGCCTTTGTATACCGAGGAAATGCAGTTTGAAGTCGGTTATCATACGGCTGAAAAAGCGATGCGTCGTTTTCACAACAAAAGCCATAAAGAAATGATCCAAAAGATAAAAATGCATTTGATGCAAAAAGGGTTTCATCAAGGAGTCATTCAGATGATTTTGGATGAATTACCGATGGAAAAAGATGAGGACCAAGAAAATGAAGCGCTCCAAAGAGAAGGGGCCCGACTTATGCGGCGGCATCAGCGGTTACCGTTGATGAAACGAAAAATGAAAATCAAGCAAGGCCTTTATCAAAAAGGGTTTGCCATCGATGATATACAACGATTCTTAGATGAGGAAGTAATGGATGAGTAAGCAATGGGAAACTTGGGATGAAGAAAAAATCAAGACGTTCCAAGAAACATTTTTAACTTGGTATCATAAAGAAAAACGCAATCTGCCTTGGCGGGCGACCAACGATCCGTATGCAATCTGGATCTCAGAGATCATGCTTCAACAAACACGAGTGGAAACAGTGATTGGCTATTTCTATCGTTTTATGGAACAATTCCCGACGATCCAAGACTTGGCGGCAGCCGAAGAACAAAAGCTTTTAAAGGTTTGGGAAGGTTTAGGTTATTACTCTCGTGCCCGTAACCTTAAGGCTGCCGCCCAGCAAATCGTTGCCGAATTCGACGGAGAAATGCCCCAATCAATTGAAGAGATTCGCTCATTAAAAGGAATTGGTCCCTACACAGCTGGAGCCATTGGCAGTATTGCTTTTGGCTTGCCAGAACCGGCAATCGATGGAAATGTGATGCGGGTCGTCAGTCGGTTATTTTGTATCGAAGCAGATATTGCGAAAGCCAGCAGCCGAAGACCATTTGACGAGGCGATGAGAACAATCATTTCCCCCGATGAACCTGGTGAGTTTAATCAAGCCTTGATGGATCTTGGCTCACGAATCTGTACACCCACTACACCGAAATGTGAAGAGTGTCCCATCAGTCAGTATTGTCTTGCTTATGCGGAGAATCGACAAACAGACTTTCCAGTGAAATCGAAAAAAGCAAAGCCAAAAGATGTCTATTACATCGCAGGCGCCATCGAAGATCAAGGCTCGTTTTTACTCGTGCAGCGACCTGAAACAGGCTTATTGGCTTCTATGTGGCATTTTCCTTTGGTAGAAGTGACGAAAGAACAGTACGAGGCTCTGCAGCGAACATGGGCAAAAGAGGAGCAGCTGCAGTTGGATTTGATTGCCGAAGATGATGCCCTCGAGATTTTTCCTGATCTACCTGTCGTTTGGCAAAAACGACATTTTGGCGAAATCACTCATATCTTTAGTCATTTGAAATGGCACGTCCTTTTATTTTACGGCAGAAAACGTGGAGAGCTCACGTTACAAGACAGCGAATGGGCAGCAAAAGAATCCTTTCAAAACTATGTTTTCCCAAAACCCCAGCAGAAATTGGTGGATCAATTAAAGAAATATCAGAAACTCGATAAAGATTTCTAGGCAAAGCTTTCTTTTATTGCTATAATATTAACGATGTCGGTGTAATGAACACCCAAACAAAACGCAAGTTTTCTTGCTGAGGGAAGGGTTGCTATGCGAGTTCCAAAAGAAGGAGAGTTTGTCAGCATTCAAAGCTACAAACATGACGGCAATTTGCATCGAACGTGGCGGGATACGATGGTCTTAAAGACCAGTGAATTCTCAGTGATAGGGGTCAACGATCATACATTAGTGACCGAATCAGATGGAAGACGCTGGGTTACCCGTGAACCAGCAATTGTATATTTTCATAAAAAATACTGGTTTAATGTTATTGCAATGATTCGAGAAAAGGGGGTTTCCTATTATTGTAATCTTGCTTCACCGTATTTACTTGATGAAGAGGCATTGAAATATATCGATTATGACCTTGATATCAAAGTATTTCCTGATGGCGAGAAACGTTTACTAGATGTGGATGAGTATGAATTGCACAGTAAGATTATGCAATATCCGCAAGACATTGATTTTATCTTGAAAGAAAATGTCAAAATTTTAGTAGATTGGATCAATAATGGCAAAGGACCCTTTTCGCAAGGGTATGTGGACATTTGGTATGATCGCTACAAGCAGTTGTCTCAAAAATAAGTGAAATGGGTCGGATCGCTCATTTTTCCCGAGAAACTTCAACCATTTCGGTTGAAGTTTTTTTGTGCTGTGAGAGGGTTGCTTCTAGCAGTTGCCTTTAAGTTCTGTTTAAGCTGCTAGTCCCATGATAGAAAGACCAAGAAAAAAGTGGGGGAAGCAAATGAAGAAAAAAGGGAAGCTTGTTATAGGTACTACCATGATTCTACTTTTTGCGGCAGGTTTTGCTGTGTTGAGAAATGATCATTTTGTTCAAGAAGAGACCCAAGAAAGCACGGCTCAAACCGAGTCGGACGCTCAAGCAGAAGAGGTCGCACAAACGGCAAGCATGGTCCAAATTTACGTGGATCCCTCAGAATACGATGCAGCGATTGAAAGTGAGAACGATTATGTATCGATTTATCAGACAACAAGTCAAGAAACCGTCATCGGGAAGATCCACCGTGGAAGTTGGGCAACCGTACTTAGTCAAACAGAAGAGATGGTTGAAATCCAAACTGACGATGGAATAACGGGTTACATTGAAAAGCATTCTGCATCCATCCAAGAAGTTCCACTTTCGGAGACTCCAAAAAAATTGTCAGACTTTAAAGTCGTTCTTGATGCGGGGCACGGCGGCGAAGATTCTGGGGCACTGTCAACGGATCAAACGATCATGGAAAAAGATTTGACGTTAGCCACCGTCCAAACGATCGGCGAAGTACTGACCCAAGCGGGAATTCAAGTCAGATATACACGCACCGAAGATCGCTATTTAGCGCTTTCTGAAATTACTGCAGCTTCACTCTCGGAGGAACCAGATCTATTTATCAGCATTCATTTCGACAATTCAGAGCTACCAAACAGCAATCAAGGACTGACAACTTACTATTACTATACTGGGGCAAAAGAGATGGCAGAAACGATCACTTCCAGTTTGAGTAGTTCAGTGGCATTGAGTTCCAACGGCACTCGTTTTGGTAACTATTATGTTTTACGAGAGCAATATATTCCAGCAGTTTTGTTGGAGTTAGGTTATTTGAACAGTGACACTGATTTAGCGGTGATTACAAGTGAAGGCTATGATCAAAGGGTGGCGCAAGCACTGCTGGCAGCGATTGAAGAGATCGTTGAAGCAGAGGAATAAAAAGCAGCGACCACAAAACAGAGGAAGAATCTGTTTTGTGGTCGCTGTTTTAAGTAATCACTGCTCGTTAAAAGGTTTTGCTCATTTTGATATGGGGCATATCCGCGTCTAAAAAGACATCGCCTTCAGGCTGATAACCTAACTTCAAGTAAAATTCTTTGGCAGTTAACTGTGCCCCTAACGTGACTTTTTTGATTCCTTGTTTTTGAATGAAAGCTTCCGCTCCCTCGATCAACTGCCTGCCGTAGCCTGAACCTCGATGAGCAGCTGGCACCGCCATTCGCTGTAATTTCACCTCATGATCAGAGATCGGTAAAAAACGTAAGGTTGCGACTGCTTCATTGTCATTGTCATATAAGACGAAATGAACAGCCAATGCCTCATTTTCATCTACTTCTAATGCTAATGGAACCCCTTGCTCTTTTACGAACACTTGATTTCGTATTTTCAATGACGCCAAATAGATCTCACTTAGCGTATCTTTTGTTTGTGCGATATGCATAAAAAAACTCACCTCAGCTATGATTTCTCCGTTATTTTTATTAGTATACCACTTTTTTTACAAATTTCTTTTTTTTGCGGCTAAAGTCGCAAGCTTTTTTTTACAAAATCAACTATAATGTTATAAAAAAGGGAGGGAATCTTTTGTTCGACAAATTCAAACAATCAAAACTGTTCTTTTGGTCATTGGAAGCATTGGTTTTAGTGACACTCGTGTTTGTGTTAAGTAAAGTCAATTTTCTATTTGCACCGATCGGCACGTTTTTTTCTACTTTATTTGCACCAGTATTGATTGCTGGCTTTCTGTATTATTTGCTAAATCCAATCGTCCTATTTTTGATGAAAACGACAAAAATAAAACGACTGTTTGCTGTCATATTGGTTCTATTGTTATTAGTAGCAGCAATCATCTTGATTTTCGTCAGCGTTATTCCTAATCTGGTGAGTCAGATTACTTCATTGGCGGAAAATATTCCAACATTTGCCAAAAATATGGAAAGCTGGATCTCAAGGATCGCAGATGATCCATTTTTCAAACAAATCGATATCGCGCAGCAGTTAGAAAACCTAAATCTTTCTTATGGTTCTTTGCTGCAGCAGTTTCTTAGTGGGTTATCCACTAGCTTAGGATCGATCGTCAGTACGATTGCTTCCGCGACGATGATCATCGTTACAGTCCCATTCATCCTTTTCTACATGTTGAAGGATGGAGAAAAGCTAGTTCCTAATCTAAAAACAGTCTTTCCAGAAAGAAGACGAGAGCAGATTGTTGGGTTGCTAGGTGACTTAAACAAGACATTATCCAATTACATCAGTGGGCAAGCGATCGAATGTATTTTTGTCGCTACCTTCACGTTTATTGGGTACTGGATGATCGGCGTGAACTATGCCTTTCTTTTTGGGGTGATCGCAGGGGTCACAAACTTGATTCCTTATTTAGGTCCGTACCTTGGCTTGATTCCAGCAGTCTTAGTGACGGTGTTTGATGAACCGTTCCGCGCATTGCTGTGCTGTGTCGTGGTACTAGTCGTCCAACAATTAGATGGAAATGTTATCTACCCGAATGTGATCGGAAAATCATTAGCGATCCATCCATTAACGATCATCTTGGTTTTATTGGTCGCTGGAAATCTGGCAGGTTTGCTGGGAATTTTCTTAGGAGTACCGTTTTACGCAATTTGTCGGACGATCGTGGTCTTTATTGTTCGTCTGATCAAAGATGACAAAATCAAGAAAAATCAAGAACGGTTGATCGAGTAATCAATGACTGGTGTTTTTTATTGCAAAGAAAAAAACTTTGTGATAGGATTTTATCGTGGGCTAAGCCCACGATTTTTTTTAGAATATGAAAAAATAAGGAGAGAATGCTATTATGAATGCTGACCCCGAGAGTCAGTCGCTTCTAGCGCAAATTTTATTATTGATCGTTTTGACATTGATCAACGCTTTTCTAGCGGCCTCTGAGATCGCAGTCGTCTCAGTCAACAAAAACCGTGTGGAGCAAAAAGCGGAAGAAGGAAATGTCAAATCACAAAAATTATTGAAAATCATTGATAATCCAACAAATTTTTTGTCAACGATCCAAGTTGGGATTACCTTGGTGAATATCTTATCTGGGGCATCTCTGGCAGATACCTTGTCGACCCGTCTGGCACCTTTATTAGGTGGGGGAACGGCGGCTAAAAGCTTAGCGAACATTATCGTTTTAGCGATCTTGACCTATGTGTCGATCGTTTTCGGTGAGTTGTATCCAAAACGTATCGCTATGAATAAATCTGAAGAAGTTGCTCAGTTCACTTCTGGTGTGATTCGAACGATCGGGATTATTGCAAAACCCTTCGTCTGGTTCTTATCTGCTTCAACAAGCTTATTGGCGCGGATCACTCCAATGGAATTTGACGATGAAGACACAAAGATGACCCGTGATGAAATGCGGTATATGTTGGAAACAGAAGGGGTCTTTGAAGAAGATGAATTAGAGATGCTGCAAGGGATCTTTTCATTAGATACGAAAGTCGCCCGTGAAGTCATGGTTCCTCGAACCTCTGCCTTTATGGTGGATATCAATGACTCAGTAGAAGAAATTTTGACTGAAATTTTAGCAGAAAATTATTCTCGTATTCCTGTATATAATGAAGATAAAGACAAAGTCGTTGGGATTTTGCATACCAAAAACCTTTTGAAATGTGCCTACAAATACGGCTTTGAAACAATGGACATCAAGCAGATCTTGCAAGAACCACTGTTTGTGCCAGAAACAGTCTTTATCGATGATTTGCTTTATGAATTAAAGAAAACCCAAAACCAAATGGCGATCTTGCTTGATGAATACGGCGGAGTCGTTGGGTTAGTTACGTTAGAAGACTTGCTTGAAGAAATCGTCGGTGAGATCGATGATGAATCCGATGAGGTCGAAGAGCTTTATGAAAAAATCTCTGATAAAGAATACGTGATCCAAGGTCGGATGCTGATCGATGATTTCAATGAAGCTTTCAATATGAGCTTGCATATGAGCGACGTCGATACGATGGCAGGCTACTTGATCACTGCTTTAGGAATGATTCCAGATGAAGGAGAGAAACTTTCCTTTGAAGTGGATAACGTGAAATTGATTTCTGAAGAAATGGAAGGATCACGTGTCTTGAAGATCCGTGTAATCTTCCATGATCCAGAAGAAGGCGAAGTGGAACCAGAAGAAGAACGCCGCTATTTCCGCAAAGATTTTGAGGAAGATGAGCCTCGCCGTTAAAGTTCCGCATGAATGAAATGAGAAAGACCAAGGCAACTGCTTTGGTCTTTTTTGTTCCTTTTTTTTTACTTATTCCCCTTGATTTGTTTGTAAGAAACGGTTACGATAAATCTAATCAATAATACAGTTTAAAAACAGATAAAAAAACACTTGTATCTTATCGTTAAGCACTTTGATTGCAATTTTCCGTAAGAAAAGCGAGAATATCCATAGAAATCTAATAAGAACGAGGGGCTTGAAATGAAATTTTACCGTATGCTTAGTGATGATATCCGTTACAATTTGGCAACTGAAGAGTATTTAATGAATAACGTAGATGTTTCAGAACCTTGTCTTCTGTTATACATACAAAAACCATGTGTTATAATCGGCAGAAATCAAAATGCGTATCAAGAGATTGATTTTGACTATTTAAGGAGTCGCAATATCGTGTTGACTCGCAGGACATCTGGCGGTGGAGCAGTTTATGACGATCTAGGCAACATGAGCTTTAGTTTTGTCACCAAAAAAGATGCCACGAGTTTTGGTGACTACCAAAGTGCAACACAACCGATCATGAAAGGCTTAGCGGCAATGGGAGCCAAGGAGGTAGAAGTACATGGCCGCAATGATCTGTTCATTGATGGGAAAAAGTTTTCTGGCAATGCGATGTATACAAAAAAAGGTCGAACGTATTCTCATGGCACATTGATGTATGATGTGGATCTAGAAGAATTAACAAAAGTCCTACACGTTGCCCAAGAAAAAATTGCCTCTAAAGCAACGAAATCCGTACGGAAAAGTGTGACGAATATTAAACCGTATTTGGCAGAACAATACCAATCAATGGATACCAAGGCATTTCGAGACACACTCCTTTGCCGAATCTATGAAGTAGAATCGATTGATGAAATCAGTGAGCAAGAGATCGTCTTGACGGATGCGGATCGCCAAGCAATCCAAACGTTGTTTGAAGAACGTTATGCGAACAATGAGTGGATTTTTAATGAAGCGCCTGCTTTTGAATGGCAAAAAAGAAAGCGGTTTGCGCAGGTTGGGATCGTTGAAGTCGATTTTACTGTCAACAAAGGCAAGATTGCAGCGATTCAAATTACCGGTGATTTTTTTGGACAAAAAGAGATCAGTGAACTTGAAGCGATGCTGCAAGGTATTGATTTTGAACAAAACACCATCAGCCGCTTGCTAAAGGATATTGCCATCGAGCAATTTATCCATCAGATGACTAACGCTGAATTTCTTGCGTTGCTGTTTGATTAGGAGGAAAAAAGATGCTAGAAGCCATCAACATCACAAAGCGTTACGATCGAAGCGTCCTAGATGGTCTTTCTTTTGCTGTTCAGCCGGGGGAAATTGTTGGGGTCGTTGGCAAAAGCGGCTCGGGGAAATCAACGTTGCTTCGGCTTTTGAACTTAATTGAGACACCTGACAGTGGGGAGCTGCTCTTTGATGGGAAACGAATCGATCCCTTAAACAAAAAGCAACTGCTACATGCGCAGCAGGAAATCGGCATGATTTTTCAAAATTACAATCTGTTACACAATCGAACCGTTTTTGAAAATGTCTATTTGCCCTTGAAGTTAATGGGGAAATCATCGGAGAAGGTGTTGGAGATGCTTTCATTTGTTGGGATGGAAGACAAAGTCGACAGTTATCCAGCCAAGTTGAGCGGTGGGGAGAAACAACGAGTAGCCATCGCACGGGCGTTGATCCGTGAGCCGAAAATCTTGCTGTGTGACGAACCCACTAGTGCGCTTGATGAAGATACGAAAGCCGATGTACTTGCTTTACTGCAAAAAGTTCAACAGACGTTTCAGCCAGCAGTCATTTTCGTTAGTCATGAGCTAACCGCAGTCAGACAAATTTGTCAACGTGTGTTTGTATTGGAAGATGCCGTCTTTGCGGCGGAATTTGTCAATCATCCGCAGCCAATTGTCCGCAAAGAAAGCTCTTATGTGGACAAAGTGGAGAGGAGTTTGCTGCATGACGATCAGTGAGAGTATTTTGTATTATCTGCCTGAATTACTTCAGTCTTTGAAAGAAACAGCGATCATGATGGGGATTTCGATGCTCGCAGCCATTGTCTTAGGACTACCGCTAGGTGTCTGGCTCTTTCTTAGCCGCAGTCGTGGGAAAAAAATCTCATTTCTTTATGAGGGTTTGAATCTCGTTGTGACGATCATCCGCTCATTTCCGTTTCTATTATTTGTCGTAGCCTTGATTCCACTGACGCGAATGCTTTTAGGTAGCTCATTTGGACCGATTCCCGCCAGTTTCCCTTTGAGCATCGTTGCTATGAGTATTTTTGCTCGCTTGACGGAGCAAGTACTGCTGGATGTCCCCGAAGAAGTTTCTTATTTGGCGAAATCCCTTGGTGTCAGTCAATGGCAATACGTTTGGTCGTTTTTACTGGTGGAAGCTAGAAGCGGCTTGGTTTTATCTTTAACGACGACGGCAGTCAGTATGGTTTCTTATTCGACGGTGATGGGGATCGTTGGCGGCGGCGGTATCGGCGATTTTGCGATCCGCTATGGCTATCAACGCTACGAATATGGCGTCATGTATTTTGCAATTATCATCATGATTCTTTTGGTCTTTATCCTGCAAGGGATTGGCAATCAAGCAGCAAGAAAACTTGATAAACGAAAATAGGAGGAATGAAAGTGAAAAAAGGATTTGTTTTAGGATTGAGTGTATTGGCATTAGGTGTATTGGGGGCTTGCGGTACGGGTTCGGATGAGGCGAGCGAAGAGAAAATCATCAAGGTCGCTTCGCAAACGACGCCAATGACCGATGTCGTAAAAGTTGCAGCGGAAGCAGTGGAAGATGGCTGGGAAATCCAGTTGGTCCAAGTCAATGACAATATCCAGTACAATGAGCTGCTGAATAATGACGAGGTCGATGCCAACTTTGCGCAACATGAACCATATATGCAAATGTATAATGAAGAAAAAGATGCAAACCTAGTGGCATTAGATAAAATCTACAACGCAAAAGTCGGTTTTTATTCCAAAGAGTATACGGATATCAATGATATTCCAGAAGGAACAAAAGTTGCATTGCCGAATGATGTGTCTAACGAAGGTCGAGCGTTAGCGATTTTAGCAGAAGAAGGATTGATCACCCTTAAAGATGGCGTTGGTGTTAATGGAACACTTAAAGACGTTACCGAAAATCCGAAAAATTTTGAATGGTTATCTGTTGATTTACTGAATCTTGCGGAAGCCTATGATGAACCGAATGTATCCTTGGTATACAACTACCCAACCTATATCGCGAAAATCGGTTTGAAACCAGCCGATGCCCTTTTCTTAGAAAAAACGATCGATGATCGCTTTGCTATCTCATTGGTTGCTCGAGAAGACAATCAAGATTCTGAAAAAATCGCCGTTTTGCGCCGTGCCATGACTAGCGATAAAGTTCGCGAATTTTTAGAAAACGACCATAGCGATACCTTATTGCCAGCATTTTAATTTCTTTCCATCAAATGGAAAGAACGCCCTTTGCCTAACTCTGTAAAAGAGAGTAGTCAAAGGGATTTCTTGTCTTTTTTTGCTTTTTTATCACCCTTATCCATGATATACTGATTTGGTCAGAAAACTAGCGACAGTCTAAAATGGACACTGTTCGCATTGTAAATACAAGAAATGGAGCAATAAAATCAATGGATAACCCAAAATTAAAACAACAAGTAGATAGTCGCCGTACCTTTGCGATTATTTCCCACCCGGATGCGGGGAAAACAACCATTACAGAACAATTATTATTATTCGGTGGCGCGATTCGCCAAGCTGGTACGGTCAAAGGGAAAAAGACTGGGAATTTCGCAAAGTCCGACTGGATGGAAATTGAAAAACAACGGGGGATCTCCGTTACCAGTTCTGTTATGCAGTTTGATTACCAAGGCAAACGGGTCAATATTTTAGATACCCCTGGGCATGAGGACTTTTCTGAAGATACCTACCGTACCTTGATGGCGGTGGATAGTGCGGTCATGGTGATCGATAGCGCAAAAGGGATCGAAGCGCAAACGAAAAAACTCTTCCAGGTCGTTAAAAAACGCGGTATTCCGATTTTTACCTTTATCAATAAACTCGACCGTGATGGCCGCGAACCATTAGAATTATTAGAAGAACTAGAAGATCTTTTAGAGATCGAATCATTTCCAATGAATTGGCCGATCGGCATGGGGAAAGGCTTGGAAGGACTGTATGATATCCATAACCAACGGGTCGAATTTTATCGTCCAGACAATCACGGTGGGGAACGTTTAGTTGCCCTAGATGAAAATGGTCAATTTCCTGCAGATCATCCATTTGCCGAAGATGGGCTGTTCCAACAAGTTTTAGAAGAAGTGGAATTGTTGCAAGAAGCTGGTGATGCCTTTGATACAGAAAAAATCGCACGAGGCGATCAAACACCCGTGTTCTTTGGTTCCGCCCTTACGAATTTCGGCGTGCAGACCTTTTTGGAAACCTTCTTGTCCTTTGCACCAGCGCCTTACGGTCACAAAACTTTGGCTGGTGATGAAGTCAGTCCTTATGAACCAGAAATGTCTGGGTTTGTGTTCAAGATCCAAGCAAATATGAACCCTGCCCATCGTGACCGGATCGCCTTTGTCCGTATTTGTTCAGGAACCTTTGAACGAGGCATGGACGTGACACTTGAGCGTACTGGCAAAAAAATGAAACTCAGCAATGTGACACAATTTATGGCAGATACCCGAGAAAATATTGAAGAAGCAGTCGCTGGAGATATCATCGGGGTTTATGATACGGGAAATTATCAAATCGGCGATACGATCTATGAAGGAAAACTAAAAGTTGCTTACGAAGAGCTACCATCGTTTACTCCGGAACTCTTTATGAAAGTCACTGCAAAAAATGTGATGAAGCAAAAATCTTTCCACAAAGGAATCTATCAGTTGGTCCAAGAAGGGGCTATCCAGTTATACAAGACGTATCTTAGTGATGAGTATATCATCGGTGCTGTCGGGCAACTGCAATTTGAAGTTTTCCAATACCGCATGATGAATGAGTACAATGCCGAAGTCATTATGACCCCAATGGGCCACAAGATTGCCCGTTGGATCGATCCGAAAGACTTGGATGAGCGTATGAGCTCCAGTCGTAACATTTTAGCGAAAGACCGTTTCGACCAGCCATTGTTCTTGTTTGAGAACCAATTTGCGATGCGCTGGTTCGCAGATAAGTACCCAGACGTCGAATTGAAGAGTTTGATGTAAGAGTCGTTTCCCGCGAGACTGTCTAGGTATGCACAACTTTGTACGTAAGGCTGATCTTTTTTAATTGAACGATCGTAGAAAGTCCTTTCTTATCCAAATGGATAAGAAGGGGCTTTTTTTGCTGAAAACGTGCTTTTGATACAGAAGGAAGGTTGCATGATTGGGGGCAATCGTCCAATGATCAGACAATTATCCTAATTCATAACCATTCTTTTAAAAGAAGATAAAATGAGTCGGAAAAAGAGCGTAGTATTAAAGGTGACCACAAGGAAATGCACTTGAAATGAATAGAAAAATATCATAGGCACATTTGATGATTCAGGAAATTTTCTCCTTGTTTGAAAGTAGAGGGAAAGCAGAGAATAGATTGCCAGTGATAGAGGTCGTTTAATCATTTGATCGAGGACATGTTCTTTTTGTCAGATGCTACTAGTGAAGCCTAAGTTTTCTTTATCTGAGCATGAATCGGTGATTGCCCTTGAAACTTCATTTGAAGCACTTCTAACAGATGGTTTAAGTTTTCAGTTGGTGTACCATGGCTTCGCGACTCAAAAAATGAATTAGTCTTATTGCTAATTTACAGTTATCTATCTATCGATTTTGCTAAAGCGAATGATTATTTGTTAAATAAAAGTGATTTCTGAAAGAAGAAAGGGGACCAGGTAGTGCTAAAAAGTTTGTTATTCATATTTTCGGCGATATTTTTCTTTCCAACAATAGAGGCTGCAGCTGATGAGGTTTCCGAAACGTTGATTTTTGATTTGAACACGATTGACTTTAAGGACGAACACTATTATTTGTTGAAAACCACACAAGATCTTCAGCTGTCTGTCGATAGCAACGGCAGTGAAGGTGCTTTTGACGTAACGATCACGGCTGTCGGAGAAGGATTTTCAGCAGAACTAAACAGCGTGAACGGTTCGGAAGAGATGATCATTCAGATTGAGGATACTGATGAAGCATCAATGATTCTTAATGTAGCTGCAACATTGAACATAAAGGAATATCTTGATGCCAACTCTGAGTACTACCTATCAGTCACTTTTACAGCAATTGATGATTCAGAGACCTTTACGAAAGAGATAAAAATGAATCAGACGGATGAGGAAAAAGAAGAGATTCCAGATGAAAACTTGACAGATGAAGACCAAGAGGATGAAAAGCAAGAAGACGATGGCATTGAAGATGAATCTGAACGCCCAGAGGAAGAAGCAGAATCTATTTACGACGAACAAGCAAACTTGGAAGAAGACTCACTTGATAATGATTCTACCAAGCTAGAAGATTCAATCAGTGATGTCGAGGATGAGGCTAGTACTGAGTTTTTTTTAGGGAAGAAAAGCCAGTGCGAGACAGCAACATCTTTTTCAAAAGAAGCGACCGCGAAAAAAAATATGCTTAGACTTTTATCAGGCAAAACCGCTTATTTGATATGAGCGGTTTTTCTTGTCTCGCTTCTTCTATTTCTTCCTAAAGAGGAAACCATGGAGAGAAGATACGCAACATTTCTTTAAAAAGGAATCTCTCAATAATTGATGACCGATGGAATAAGCAGAAACAGAACAAAAGAGAGGAACTAGCCCTCTCTTTTTCTTTTTGATTTAAAAATATAGATGACTGCAGCTGCCAACGCTGCAACGAGAACAAAGATAATCCAAATAAGGATTTGATTATTTGTCTGAACATCGGCAGTGTTCGTTGGACGGTTCTCTTTTTTGAAGTTATCCAGGTCTTCTTTCTCATAAGAAAAAGTAGTCGTGATCGCTTTTCTAGTTGTTTCTATTGTTAAACGGTATTCGCCTTCAATAAGTTCACTATCGTCTATTAAAGGGATCTGCATTCTTGATTTGGTTAACGGCGTTAAAAGAACGGAATCTGCTAATTCCCCAGAGGCAATTGTTTCTCCATTGGGGTTTATTAATTCATAGAGCGCATTGTTTAAGTTGCCTAAAATAGGATTATAGTTAAGTGCATAAAATTGTAGGTTTACCGTATCTTGAAGAGCAACGAAGCAGAAATCTTCATAAACGACGTCTTTGAGCTCTTCCACTTCACTAAAAAGTAAGTTGATAAAAATAAGTGACTCATACACAGATTTGATACCAACTGAATCTTCTGCTGTTTCAAGACCCATGATCTGGCTAAAATTGATTGCCCCCATCACGGTTCCTTCACGTGCAGGCTCCTCTGGAAGAGTGATCGTTACAGTCACAAGAACGGATTCATTTGGGAGAATCTCAATTTGATCATCATCATCTAATGCTTCTGATTCGATCAATGCATAATTGGAAAAGTTATACTTGTCATCTAGCAGTAAAGTCAAGTCGTCGCTATAGATGATAGCCGATTCTCGTGAGAGAGCAGTAGAGGTGTAAGGCGTGACAACAATGGGTGAATCACCGGATCCAACATTTTCTAGTGTAATTTCAACAATATACGTCGTCTCCATCTCAGGAGAAATACTCAAGGTATTATCAGAAATTTTATACTCCGTTCCACTAAGCGTAAGTTTTAATGAATTCGCAGTTTCATCGGCATGTGCGCGATGGATGTTTGTATTGCTGATCAGTGTTAGTAAGAGAAGCAACACAGAAATCCTTAGAAAAGGATTTCTGTGTTTGAATGTATGATTCATGATTTTTTTTCCTTCTGAAAATTATAAAGGTGGAGTTTCACCAGTATCGGTAGCATCTTGTGCAGTTATTGTAATGACAGGTCTGTTTTCGTCATCATATGCTATGGCGGAGACTCTATCAATCGTGAACGTTACTTCTTTACTTTCGTTTGCAGCAGAATATGCCAATGCCTCTACAGGAATTAGTGCATTTTCTGTGATGCTGATTGTATTTTCTGGTGCAGTAGTCACAATATTAACTGTTTTTGCAGCAGAAGTTAAGTTTTGTAATGTACCCCCAACGTTTGGTATGGCTCCAGAGACTTTTCCGCCGTTTTCTTCCAATATATCAGAAGTAATTTCTACAGAAGACGTTTCTTCTGGCATTAGTTCATTAAACTGGAATGTTGCAACACCATCAATAACTTCAATTTCAATAGGTTTGGTAATTGTTGGTATAGTATTGGCAAACGCGTTGGCTCCTCCGGCTAACAACAAAGATGCAATGAATGTAGTACCCAAAATAACTTTTTTCATAATAAAACCTCACTTTAATTTTTGCAGATGATTTACTGCTTAAATAAAGTATACAATGATGGTGTAATATGTTATTATCCGTTTTTTCGCTATTTTTAATGAAAAAGTAGAAAGTATTTTATTAATCTGATTTTTTTATAAAATAATTTGATTAAATATTCTAGTGGTCAAATGATGTTGATTATCAAGTCGACCG
>OBXF01000845.1_pt1 | contig 20951 bp, 16 predicted proteins | sample 1495371 | NCBI WGS metagenome assembly OBXF01 (sample SAMEA2580143, study PRJEB22360) | human gut metagenome | biome: human gut; feature: human-associated habitat; material: faeces | place: Denmark | collected 2008/2010 | reverse complement strand
CCACGGCGTCCACCCCCGCTTCGCGGCTCTTGAGCGCGAATTTCGAACTCGACACCACGTGCGCCACGCGGCAGCCTGCGTCGTGCAGGCGTGCGGTCCAGGTCACGGGGTTGCCCGCCGAGGTGAAGACGGCCGGGACGCGCTCTTCCGTGATGACGTCCATCAGTTGGGGCGCATAACGGTAGGCCAGCGGCACGTTGACGCCGAACGGCCGGGAGGTGGCCGCACGGCATTTGCGGATGTGCTCGCGCAGCAGTTCGGGGGTCATCGAGCCGGAGCCGATCAGCCCCAGCCCGCCGGCCTCGCTGACGGCGGCGGCCAGCCGCCAGCCGCTGCACCAGACCATCCCGCCTGCGACGACGGGGTAGCGGATGCCGAAAAGGGTCGTGATTCTGTTTTCCATCGTTTTCTGGTTTTCTGCGGGATTAAGATACAATTATTTTTCCAAAACGGGAGCGGATGTTCCGGAAGGTATGCGCAAAAAAAAGCGGCGCTTCGACCCGTCGGGTCAAAACGCCGTTATGAAAAAAAAGGGTGAGCTACTTACATCGCACCGCTACGACCACATACCCTTGCTCGATTCCTCGCCTGGGGGATTCTGTAGGAGCTGGTCGTGTAAGACTCACCCGGGCACAAAAGTAGGAAAATTTTATATCTTTGCAAAAAAAAACTGAAATGCGTAAGAAAATATTAGGTTGGGGTCTGCTGGCGGCGTTCGTCCTGACGGCCGGCGCAGGGCTTGTCCTGCGGCAGCAGTTCTATGGAAATGCGGTCGTTACGGAGCGGGACCTCTACGTGAGCGCCCGGGCCGAATACGGGCAGGTCGCGGACTCGCTGCTGCCGCAGATCAAACACCGCCGGGCTTTCGACGCCTATGCCCGGAGGATCAACCTGTCCGAAACCTTCAAGCCCGGGCATTACGTGCTCAAACACGGCATGAGCGTCATCGAAATCGCGCGCATGCTCAAGCTGGGGTTGCAGACCCCCGTGCGGGTGACGATCAACAACGTGCGCATCCCGGCCCAGCTGGCGCAGAAACTCGCACGGCAGATCGACGCCGATTCCACGGCGATCATGCAGGCGCTGACCTCGGAGGAGCTGGCCGCGGAGGTCGGATTCGACAGCGTGACGCTCTTTTCGATGTTCATTCCCGACAGCTACGAGTTCTACTGGACGGTGACGCCCGGGGAGTTCGTCAGGCGCATGAAGCGCGAGTACGACCGTTTCTGGACTTCCGAACGCGATGTAAAACGCAAGCGCAGCGGATTGAGCCGGCTGGAGGTGATGACGCTGGCTTCGATCGTCTACGAGGAGACCCGCAAGAGCGACGAGATGCCCCGCGTGGCCGGGGTCTACGTCAACCGCCTGAAGAAGGGCATCAAGTTGCAGGCCGACCCGACGGTGAAGTACGCCATGCAGGATTTCGGCCTGCGCCGCATCCTCTACCGCCATCTGAAATACGATTCTCCCTATAATACGTATGTGAACGAGGGGCTGCCGCCCTCGCCGATCTGCATGCCCGGAAAGAACGCCATCGACGCCGTGCTGAACTACGAAAAGCACGACTATATCTTCTTCTGCGCACGGCCCGAATTCGACGGTTACCACAACTTCGCCAAAACCCTTCGCGAGCACAATAAGAACGCCCGGGCGTACAGCGACGAACTCAATCGGCGTAAAATTAAATAATTTTTGTATCTTTGTCATCCCATGCTTGCGAAGATATACGAACAGAACCCCTCGGAGAAGGAGTTGCAGCGCGTCGTAGACGCCCTGGAGCGGGATGAAATCATCATTTATCCCACCGACAGCGTCTATGCCTTCGGCTGTTCGCTGCGCTCGCCGAAGGCCATCGAGCGGCTGCGCCGCATCCGGGGCAAGAGCGAGGAGAAGTTCACCGTGGTCTTCGAAAACATCGCCCAGGTCGCGGAGTACTGCCGGGTGGACAATGCCGTTTTCCGGATTCTGAAGCGCAATCTGCCCGGGCCGTTCACCTTCGTGCTGGCGGCTTCGGCGCGCATTCCGGACAAGGCGCTCGAACGGCGCCGCACGATCGGCGTCCGCATTCCGGCCAGCCCCGTCGCGCGGGCCGTGGTCGGGGCGCTGGGGTGTCCGATGATCACCACGTCGGTCAAGGACGACGACCAGGTGGTGGAGTATACGACCGATCCCGAGCTGATCCACGAGCGTTACGGCCGCGAGGTCGCGCTGGTCATCGACGGAGGCATCGGGGACAACGTCCCCACGACGGTCGTGGACCTGACGGGCGACGGGCCGGAGATCCTGCGCGAAGGCAAGGGTGAACTGCAATGAAGAGGGGGCTGATGCCGCCGCGCGGCAAGGCTGGCGCCTCGGAGTGTTAAAAACAAAATAGAAAAATGGAGAAGAAGAATTTCTGGAACGAAGCCGCGAAATACGGCGTGATCATGGCTCTGGTCGCGATCCTTTTCGACGTGCTGGGCTTTTACGTGCAGAACACGCTGCTGTCCCTGCTGTCGCTCGTCATTTTCGTCCTGCTGCTGGGGTATCTCACCAAACGCCGCGCGGAACGCTTCGGAGCCAGGGGATACGGCTACGGGCAGTGCCTGGGTTTCATGGTCAGCGTGATGCTCTGCGCCGGGTTTATCGAGGGAGCCTTCATGGGCGTCGCCTCCAACTGGCTCTTTGCGGCCAGATACGAGGCGATGATCGGTCCGTCGATCGCCATGCTGGAGAACACCGGGTTCTACACGGGCGACCAGATCGAGATGATGATGAAACTGATGCGTTCGCCGCTGGTGCAGCTCTTCAGCGGAATGCTCGCCTCGGCTATCAAGGGCGGCTTTTTCGGTCTGTTTATTGCTGCCTTCACCAAGCGTGATCCCGACGTTTTCTCGGAAGGCACTAACCAATAAGGATGGATAAACTGAATATATCGGTCGTCGTGCCGCTCTACAACGAGGCGGAGTCCCTGCCCGAACTGGCGGCATGGATCGACCGCGTGATGCGCGAAAACGGGTTTTCGTACGAGCTTATTCTGATCGACGACGGTTCGTCGGACGGCTCGTGGGAGGAGGTCGAACGGCTCAAGACGCAGTATCCGGCCATCCGGGGCATCGGTTTCGCGCGCAACTACGGCAAGTCCGCGGCTCTCTACTGCGGATTCGCGGCTGCGGAAGGCGAGGTCGTCATTACGATGGACGCCGACTTGCAGGATTCGCCCGACGAAATCCCCGAGTTGCGCCGCATGATCCTCGAAGAGGGCTACGATCTGGTCTCGGGGTGGAAAAAGAAACGCCACGACCCGATCGGCAAACGCTGGCCCAGCAAATTCTTCAACTGGACGGCCCGGGCCGCGTCGGGCATCCGGCTCCACGATTTCAACTGCGGGCTGAAAGCCTACCGCCGCAAGGTGGTGAAGGCCATCGAGGTCTACGGCGAGATGCACCGCTTCATTCCGTTCCTGGCCAAGCAGGCCGGGTTCGGCCGCATCGGCGAGAAGGTCGTCGACCATCGCGCCCGCAAGTACGGCAGTTCGAAATTCGGCCTCGAACGCACGGTGAAAGGGTATCTGGACCTGATCACGGTGCTGTTTATGACGCATTTCGGGCGTTCGCCGATGTACTTCTTCGGCAGCCTCGGAACGCTGATGTTCCTCATGGGCGGCGGCACGACGGTGTGGATCATCGCCGAGAAGCTCTGGAAGCAGAGCCACGCCCTGCCCCTGCGGGCGGTTACGGACCAGCCGCTGTTTTATCTGGCGATTTTGGCCGTAATTCTCGGCGTTCAGCTGTTTTTGGCCGGATTTTTGGGCGAGCTGATCAACAGAGGGTCTTCCGAGCGGAACAAATACCTGATCGACAAAACTTTGTAAATGATGATACAACGAATCCAAACGCTTTATTTGCTGATCATTGCGGCGCTTATGGCCGTGACGCTCTTTTCGGGGCTGGCGTGGTTTGCGGGTGACGCCGGCGAGTTCGGGCTTTACGCCTTCGGGTTGAAAACCGCCGAAGGGGAGCTTGTCCAGTCCACCGTCTATATGGGCGTCCTGCTGGCGCTGGCCTGTGCGCTGCCGCTGGTGACGGTTTTCCTGTTCCGTCGCCGTTTGCTGCAAATACGCCTCTGTGTGGTGGAAATGGTGTTGCTGTTAGGCTCGCTGGTGATGGAAGGCGTCTATTACTTTTTGAGCTGGCGGGTCTTCTCCGACCTGACGTTCCATACGCAGGGCTTCAAGCCCGCCATTGTGCTGCCTCTGGTCTGCCTGCTGTTTGCCTATTTGGCGGCCCGTGCGATTTTCCGCGACGAACTGCTGGTGCGCGCAGCCGACAGAATACGCTGATCGAGCGGATACTGCTGACCCGGAGTATGCCCGAGCGCATGTTCCGGGTCTTCTGTCCCCGTCGGCGAACTGCTGTTCGGACGGAAAAGGGTTGCAATTCGGACCGATCTGATTATTAAAAGAATGTTACAAACCTTTGCAGGTCCGGAAAATAATTTTAACTTTGAGGCATAATATATTGTCATTATGTAGTGAATTTAAAGAATTTTGGCTACAAACAATACATTTTTTAACTAACACTCAACTCTATGAAAGTAGTAAATTTTTGGAAGACATTGTTCTGTGCAGCGCTGGCCGTGACGGCTTTTAGCGCATGTTCGGACGATGACGAAGAGGGCGGTTATTCGGGCATGCCCGAAATTACCGTGAACGGCGGCGAGTCGGTGACTGTCGCCGGGAAACTCGAGGGCGGCAAGCTCGAACAGACGGTCGAGGTCGTTTCGAAAGGCGACTGGACCCTGACATTCAAGAACTCCGGGGATTCGCAGTGGGTTACTCCCAGCGCGATGTCGGGCAAGACCGGTACGACGCAGCTTACCTTCACGCTGGGTCAGGCTTCGGGAGAGCGCAGCGCAATCCTTGTTCTGACCGCCAGCTCCATGGTCGAGGGCTTCCCGCTTACGGACGAGGCTACGATCACGGTCGTACAGAGCGACAGCGATGTTCCGACGGGTAACGCTCTTTACAGCGAGAACTGCGGCACGAAGGTCGAGAAAGTCGATGGCTACTGGCCTTATGTGGACAAGTTCGAAGGTTGGACCCGCGGCGGTTCGCTCGATCAGAAGGCCGTTACTTACACCGGCAACAGCGCTTCGGTAGCCAACAGCGGCAAGGGTTTCGATCCTGCCGAGGATGAAACGACGGTAGTTACGGGTCCTCCCTATGTTTCGATGAACAAATCGACTTCGGTTTTCAACATCAATGACATCAATATCGCATCGAACACCAACTTCACCTTCACGTTTACTGCCGCTCAGCAGGTTAACTATTCCGGTGGCGTAGTGCTGGGCGATGTGACGGATGAAACGATTCGGTTCTCGGTGTCTACCGATGGTTCGAGCTATGCTCCCGTTGCTCTGAAAGTCAAAAAAGTCGCTTCCGGCTACTGGTATCTCTGCACCGCCGAATTCAAACTGCCCGCCGGTGTTTCGACCGATAAGATCTGGGTTCGTTTCGACGGCTATGCAGGACTTGAAAACCACGGTCTGCGTATCGACGACTTCAAACTTTATGAAGGCGGCAACGGTTCGGAACTCGTCGTTCCTTCGGTGGATTATACGAAGGGTACGGTTGCCGAGGCTATCGCAGCCGGAGCCGGCAAGAACTACGAGGTCGCCGCTACGGTCGTAGCCATGCACACGCAGGGTATCCTGATCGGCGATGCGTCGGGTGTCATGCTGGCGTTCCTTGGCGAGGCTCCTGCGGTAGCTGTTAACGATGCCGTTACCGTTAAGGGAACGACCGAATTGCGGAATGGCGTCATTCAGTTCGGCAAGGAGGGTCTTTCGGTCGCCAAGACCGGCACGGGCAGCTATAACACGCCTGCTCCCGAGGTGATGGACGGCACGGCTGTCACGGCCTATATCGCAACGGCCTTGGAAAATAAGGCTGTGTACAAGTATGTGAAATACAACGGTGAGTTTACTGTCAGCGGCAACTTTTACAATGTCGTTATCGCCGGTACGACCACGAAAGGCTCTGTTGCCTATGGCAAATCGGAGTGGGCGTCGTTTAATGACAAACCGGTGACTGTCGAAGGCTGGCTGCTGGGCGGTACGGCCAACTATCTCCAGACGATGGCTACGTCGGTGACGGTCGATTCTTCGACGCCGATTGTTAAAATCTCCGCTCCCCAGCAGTTCGCTGCAACCTCTCCCGTGGCTCAAACGCTCAACTATACGGTTACCAACACGACGGCTTCGGCTGTAACGTTCGCAATCGAGGGTACGAATGCCGACAAGTTCTCGCTCGGCGCCAAGACTGATAACACCATCGTCGTAAGCGCGAAAGGCGACAATGCGAGCACGGCGGCTTATACGGCCAATCTGGTTGCCAAAGTTGCCGGTGCGACGGTTGCAACGGTTACTCTGAAGCAGGCTGCGCCTGCGAGCGGTGATGATACGAAGGGAACGTATACGTCAATGGCGGGTATGATTCCAACCGCAGACAATTCGGCTAATGCTATTTATACTGCTGAAATTACGGTTCCCGGTAGTTCGGTTGTTGCCGGAATGAAATTTGGCACAGGCTCTAAAGCAGGCGTCTTTACGACCGGGGCATTGGGCGTGACAGGTAATAAGAAGTTGTCGTTCTATGCTGTTGCATGGAAAGGTAAGAGTGCTAAACTTTACGTTCGCGTAGACAATGGAGGCTCTGTTTCTCCTGTATCCGTAGACTTAAGAGGGGATGATGGTGCAACCGATAATCCGCCTTTCAAAACAATTGCTTGGAGTGATGAGACGGATTACTTTACGCTCGAACTGTCCGATTTAACGGCAAGTTCAACGCTTACGTTCTCTACATCTTCGACTTTTACGGCAGCTTCGGGTAGCAGTACTGGACGAGCCGTTGTCTGCGGTGTTCAGATTTACTAATTGCAGTCGAGGAAACCGACTTGTAAAACCAACCACTCTTGGCGGGGATAACTCCCCGTCAAGAGTTTGGTTTCTAAATGGGTCTGCGGACCAAATGTTATACTTTATTCTGAATGATGTTGAAAATTAAACAGATAGGCATGCTGCTCGTGACGATGTCGGCGATGCTTGTCCTGTTTGCGGGATGCGGCGACAAGGACGACGGGGGCGACAAGGAGTCCCTCGCGACGCTCGTTGCAGAGACCGTGAGCAGTTCAACCACAACGAACAAGATTTCGACCCAAGGCCCGTCGGGCATCACCTTCGAGGCGACGATCGTCTCGCAGGGCGGGGATGCGGAGTGGTGTTCGTTCGATTTGAATAAGCAGGTATCCTCCGCCGGCGGAAACGTCGGGGACCCGGCCTACCTCTATTTGGACAAAAACAATTCCGACGACGACCGCACGGCGCGGATCGACGTAACCTATACCAACGGTTATTCCACCTCCCTGACGCTGACGCAGAGGGCCGCGGGCTTCATCGACTACGACCGTTCGTGGGGCGAACAGCCCGAATATCGTTCCGACGACGCTTATATCTATAAGACCTATTATGCGACGTTTGTGAGCAATCAGTTCTTTCCGGGCGGAAAACTGCGCAACTATTCGGTATGCTACGATGTCGACCGGCATATTTCGCATTGGGTGGCTTATCCGATCTTCAAGAAGGTCTACGAAACGCCCGTTTTGAGCCGGGTCAACGATTTCAATTACGATCCCAATGACCAGCTGCCCGTGATTCCCACCCGCGACCAGCAATACATCGGGACAGGCGGCAACGGCCGCGGTTACGGTGCAAGGGGTTACGACCGCGGGCACATGCTTCCGCAGGCTTCGCGTTACAACAATTACGAGCCGAACCGGATGACTTACTACGGCACCAACATGATGCCCCAGAACAGCACGCTGAATCAGAATATCTGGGCCTCGCTGGAGGGCAAAGTCCGTGGCTGGGGAGGCTTGCAGACCTACGATACGCTCTATGTGGTGACGGGAGCCGCTTTCAAGAGCACGAAGACCATCGACAATGCCAACGGACCGATCGCCGTGCCGTCGCATTGCTGGAAAGTGCTGCTGCGCCAGCGGGGCAACCAGAACCGGCAGATCTCTCAATTCAAGGCGGATGAACTGAAAGCCATCGGCTTCGTGTTCACCAACGATGACGCCGGAGCCGCCACGTCGATCGAATCGGCTGTCCGTTCGGTGAAGGAGATCGAGGAGCTGACGGGCTTCAAGTTCTTCCGCAACCTCGACCCGGCCGTGGCCGATGCGGTGAAAAGCCAGAAGAACCTCGCCGACTGGTAGGGATTATGATACAATGAATTGAACCTTAACAACAAAAATCGTTTATGAAGAGAATCTTTTTGACAGGACTGTTTGCCTCGCTGATCGCGGTGGCATGCTTCGCGCAGAAGCCCTACAAAGTGGTCTTCTACAACTTCGAGAACCTGTTCGACACCATTCACGATCCCGGCGTCCTCGATGAGGAGTTCACGCCCGAAGGACCCAAGAAGTGGAACTCGGCCAAGTACACCAGGAAAATCGGGAACCTCGAACGGGTGTTGTTCGACATCGCCGCCGAGGATAAGGATTATCCCGTGGTGATCGGCGTTTCGGAGATCGAGAACCGCTCGGTGATGGAGGATGTGATCGCGCAGCCGAAACTCGCGCCCGGCAACTACCGCATCGTGCATTACGATTCGCCCGACGCACGCGGCGTCGACGTGGCGTTCTACTACCGTCCCGACGTTTTCAAGCTGGAGGGAAGTGCCGCCATTCCGTTCAAGATGCCGGAACTGCCCAACTTCAGGACGCGTGATTTCGTCACGATGTGGGGCACGATCGACAGCGAGCCGTTCTTCTTCCTCGTGAGCCACTGGCCTTCGCGTCTGGGCGGCAAGGAGGCTTCGGCCCCCAAGCGTCTGGCTGCCGCCAAGCAGGTGAAGCACATCGTCGACTCGGTGACCGCCGCCAACCCGGCCACGAAGGTGGTCGTCATGGGCGACCTGAACGACGATGCCACGGATGACAGCATCGTCGAGGGCCTCAACGCCAAGGGCAAGATCAAGGAGGTCGGCAAGGGCGACATGTTCAATCCCTTCATCGGCCTGCTGAAAGCGGGTTACGGCACGCTGGCTTACCGCGACGAGTGGAACCTGTTCGACAACATCATCGTTTCGGAGAACCTCGCCACCGGTTCCACGGGCAGCCTGAAAATCCAGCCCGCCGGCAACTCGAAGTTCTACGGCGGCATCTTCCGCCGTCCCTACATGATCCAGAAGGAGGGCCAGTACAAGGGCTATCCGCTGCGTACGTTCGTGGGCAACGATTTCCAGGGCGGTTTCAGCGACCACTTCCCCGTATATATCTACATCGCCAAATAAACACTCTAAAATATTTGTATGAAACTCAAAGTTCTACTTATTCTGATGCTCGCCGCCGTGACCTTCACGTCCTATGCGCAGGACGGAGGCATCCGCGGTAAGGTGGTTTCGCGCAACGGTCGCGTGGCCTTGAGCAATGTACAGGTGAAGATCGAATCGCTGGGTCTGACGGCCATGACCGACAAGGACGGCAACTTCATCTTCGAGAATCTTCCTGCGGGCAGCTACACGGTGCTCTTCTCTACGCCCGACTTCGAGGACCTCAACCTGATGGTCCGCGTAGGCGATAAGCATGTGCAGGACCTCAAGTCGGTGATCATCGTGCCGTCGGGGCAGAGTGCGGTTCTGGACGACGCCGTTTTCGCCGAATTCGACAGCGACTCCTCGTCGTCGGACACGCAGGCGCTGCCTTCGTCGCTCTCTTCGTCGAAGGACCTCTTCAACAACATCGCATCGTACCGTTTCAGCGAGATGCGTTTCAACGTCCGCGGCTACGATTCGCAGTACTCGGACATCTACCTGAACGGCATCCGCTTCAACGACGCCATGACGGGCTACGGTCCCTGGTCGCTGTGGAGCGGACTGAACGACGCGACGCGTAACCAGGAGAACTACACGGGCCTCGAAGCGTCGGATTTCGGCATCGGCGGCATCGGCGGCATGACCAACGTCAACGCCCGCGCCTCGCAGATGCGCAAGGGATTCCGCGTGAGCGTGTCGAACGGCAACCAGATGTACCGTTTCCGTGCGATGGTTTCCTACGGCTCGGGACAGTTGGACAACGGCTGGTCGTACGCCTTCTCGGTGGGAACCCGCCAGGGCGGCAACGGCTATGTGGACGGCGTTTACTACAACTCCTATTCCTATTTCGCTTCGGCCGAGAAGCTTTTCGGACAGAACCACCGCCTTGCGTTGACGCTGCTGGCTTCGCCTTCGGAGCGCGGCGCGCAGCAGGCTTCGACCGACGAGGCTTACGCTCTGTTCGGCAACAACTACTACAACCCCAATGTGGGTTACCAGGCCGGCAAGCTCCGCAACTCGCGCGTGCGCAACACCCACGAGCCGATCGTGATGCTCAACTATACGTGGGACATGTCGGAGAACACGCGTCTGAACGCCGCCACGTCGCTGCGTTTCGGCAGGAACGGCTATTCGGCCCTGACGTGGAACGCCGGAGCGGACCCCCGCGGCGACTACTACCGCTATATGCCGAATTCGGATAAGACGCAGATCGTGCCGGGCATAACCACCGACGAGACGATCTATTTTTACGCGATGGATGGCGCCATAGCGAAAGGCGTGTGGGACGGTATGCTCGACTACGACAAATTCTTCCAGACGAATATGCGGAATATCGACACCGATCCGGTGCTGTCCAAACTGATGGGCAATAACAGTCGTTCGAACTACATGATCGAGGAGCGTCACACCGACCAGCTGGACTACAACCTGGCGGTCAATGTGCAGCATAACATGCGCCACAACATGCGCATCGTCGGCGGCGCCAACCTGCGCGTCAACCGCACGAATTACTACTCGGAGGTTAAGGACCTGCTGGGCGGCGACTATTGGTATGACATCGACAAGTTCGCCGAGCGCGACATGGCCAGCGCCGAGGCTTACCAGAACGACCTGGATTACTACTGGGCTACGGGGCACGCCCGCATTGCCCGTGCCGGCGACAAGTACGGTTACTACTACCGGGCGCACCTGCTCGAAACCAATGCCTGGGCCAACTACACGTGGGGCATCGGCGGTTTCTCGCTGGGCGTCTCCGGATCGGTCGGCTACTCGAACATGTACCGCGAGGGCATGTGGCGCAAGGGATTGTTCCCCAACGATTCGAAAGGCGATTCGAAGAAACTCGACTACCTGACCTACGATGCGAAACTTTCGTTGGGCTACAAGTTCTCGGGAGCGCATTCGATCGAGGCCAATGTGGCTTACATGCAGCAGGCGCCCAAGTTCGCGACGGCATTCGTGTCGCCCCGTACGCGCAACACGACCACGCCGGGGCTGAAGGCCGAGAAGATTTTCGCAGCCGATCTTACCTATAACCTCAACCTGCCCTACATCAAGGCGCGTCTTTCGGGATACTATACGACGATCGAGGACCAGTCGAAGGTCATCTCGTTCTACGACGATACCCGCAGTTCGTTCACCAACTTCGCCATGAGCGGCATCGACAAACGCTACTACGGCGTTGAGTTGGGCCTTTCGGTTCCCGTATGGAACGGCCTCTCGGTCGTGGGTGCCTTGAGCTGGGGCGACTATACCTATACGTCGAATCCCAACTTCGTGCAGACGGTTGACAACGTGGACAAGATCGTACTGAAAGATAAGGTCAACTGGGACGGTTATCATGTGGAAAGCTCGCCGCAGCTGGCTTTCAACATCGGTCTCGACTACCGCGGACCGCGCAACTGGTTCGCCGGTGTGAACTTCAACTACTACGACAACATCTATCTTTCGATGAACCCGATGTACCGTACGGCTACCGCCATTAAGTATTATACGAATGTGCTGACTTCCAATACGGCCACCAATGCGCAGAAGGCATCGGCCCTCTCGTCGATCAAGACCCTCCGCAAGCAGGAGAAGTTTGACAGCGCATATACGTTGAGCGCCAATATCGGCAAGAACTGGTATATCCACCGGGTCTACATGCTGGGCTTCAGCCTCGAGGTGAAGAACATCCTCAACGATCAGGACATCCGCACGGGCGGTTACGAGCAGATGCGTATGAGCAAGGTCCGCGGCGAGGGCGGCGAGCAGATTTACGGCCGCTTCCCCTCGAAGTATTTCTACCTGTTCGGTACGACCTATTACCTGAATGTCTATTTCCGTTTCTAATCGCGCAAAGCATAATTTATGAAAAGTCTTAAAATAGCATTGGCGGCTCTCGTCGGTCTGGTGGCCGTGAGCTGCTACAACGATTTCGACACTCCGGCTCCGCAGAAACTCTATGTGGACGACGATATGGCCGCAATGGGGCTTACTCGGATCACCATTGCCGAAGTGAAGGAAAAATTTGGTCCGATCTCCAATACGGGAACCAACGACAATTTCTCCACGACCAAGACCCTCAAGTTCGGAACCCGCACGTCCGAGGAGGCCAAGTTCGACGGCCTCATGGAGTGGCCCGAGGCTTCGAAATACTACATCAAGGGCAAGGTGATCAGCAGCGACCGTCAGGGCAACATCTACAAGTCGCTCTATATTTATGATGATGGTGAGTGGGATGGGGATGACCAGACCGGAAAAGCCGGTATCGAGCTGAAGCTCTACAACGGCCTTTATCTCGACTTCCTGCTCGACCTGGCTTCGAAGCCGATCAAGAGCCAGTGGGTCTACGTGCGTCTCGACGGTCTCTATCTGGGTAACTATCGCATGATGCTTTCGATCGGAGGCGCTCCCTCGGACGGCATCAACACGGCCGGCAACCACAAGTTCTACGCCAACTCGAACCTCGACAACCCGAAGGTTGCCGCCCTGAACGTCTTCCGCGGCGAATACACGACGCTCGACGACTCGGACATCAAGGAGGTCGACGGTTCGAACTACACGTCGCTCGGCGAGGCCGATCTGGGCCGGCTGGTGCGTTTCAACAAGATCAAGATCCGCTATGCGGGAGTGAAGAATCAGGACGGCGTGACGCCTCCGAACCTCAAAAACGGCGGAAATGCGAATCCCTATCCGAGCTGGATCGTGACCGACTGGGGAACGCCCATCTTCGGCGCGTGGTATCGCTGGGCCTACAACAACAGCGAGCAGAATATCCGTCTCTACGGTTCGGTGCTGATGAGCTACAACGATGCGGCGGAGTACACTTCGGACCCGGGCGTTTACGGCATCCGTACGAGCGGTTACAGCCAGTTCGCCATGAAGCCCATCCCGAAGGACGGCACGGAGGGTACGGTGCTGGGCATCTACGGCATCTATGCGAAGAAGAGCGATTTCACGGGAGGTTCGGAGGACTGGGCGCAGTACCAGATCTCGGTGAGCCGTATCGAGGACCTCGGCTTCCCGCCCGAGTCGCTGCTTTCCGAGGAGTGGATCAGGGCCAATACGCCCGCCTCGTCGCTGACGCCTCCCGTGAAGAACGGCGGCGACGATTACGAGGGTGACTGATCCCGCGTTTGAGCAATAAAAAACTGCGGCCCAAAAGGGTCGCAGTTTTTTTGTGCCGCGGCGGCAGCGTTACCGCTTGTTCCATTTGCAGGAGGTCTGGTAGTAGCCGATCGCGCGGTCGACCTGCACGGCGTCCTTCCGCTCCATCGCTTCGAGGTGGTGGGGATTCTCCTCGGTGGGAACCACGCGGTACTGCTCGAAGCGGCGCACGGGCGACAGAATCGTGAAGGTGTCGCCTTCGAGGTAGCCGAGGTCCTGATAGGTGGCGATGAACGCGCGGTTGACATATGCCGGGTCGAAGATGCTGCGGCCGTAGAAATGCGAGTCGTAGCTCATGTTGAGCAGCGACAGCAGGGTGGGCATCAGGTCGATCTGCGAGACGATGCCGTCGACCACTCCGGGTTCGATAAGCCCGGGGGCGAGGATCAGCGCCGGGATGTGATATTTCTGCAACGGAATCTCGGTGCGGCCGGCGCTCGAAGCGCAGTGATCGGCCGTGACGAGGAAGATCGTGTTTTCGAACCACGGCTGCCTGGCCGCTTCGGCGAAGAACCGTCCCAGCGAATAGTCGCTGTAAAGCACGCCTCCGGCGCGGCTCTTCGAGTCGTTGGGAATGCGGATTCGTCCGGCGGGGTAGGTGAAGGGGCGGTGGTTGCTGACGGTCATCACGTGGGCGAAGAACGGCTTGCCGCTGCGGGTCTCCTCGTTGAGCGTGCGGATGACCTTCCGGTAGGCGTCTTCGTCGCAGACGCCCCAGATGTTGGCGAAGGTGATCTCTTCGGGTTTGTAGCTTTTCTGGTCGACGATGTCGTATCCGTTGCCCGAGAAGAAGGTCTCCATGTTGTCGAAATAGCTGTTGCCGCCGTAGAAATAGGTCACGTTGTATCCCTTGTCGCGCAGCAAGGCTCCCGCGGAGTGCATTCCGGCGTTGTTCGGACGCTTGATGATGCTCTGGCCCGGGCAGGGCGGCAGCGAGAGCGTCACGGCCTCCAGGCCGCGCACCGTGCGGTTGCCCGTGGCGTATACGCGGTCGAACGCCAGTCCCAGTTTGTAGAGCGAGTCGAGTGCGGGCGTGATCCGTTCCGTGTTGCCGAACCGCTCCATGTACGAGGCGCTCATGCTCTCCATGGTGATCAGCACGATGTTGCGGCGGATCTCCTCCCCTTCGGCGCGCACGGCGTGCAGGTTGTCGCCCGTGCTTTGGTAGACCCCGTGCACGAAGGCTTCGGCCTCGGCTTCGGGACGCGTGAGGTAGAACTGTTCGTAGTCGAGTGTGTTCTTGACGAAGGCGTCGTAGAACTTGTAGAGTCCGTTGGCCTGCAATTCGTTGACGTAGACGTTGTCGCTGTCCTGGAAGCGGGTGTTGAAGTTCAGCAGCCCGATCGCGGCGAACAGCGCCGCGACGTAGGCCGGTCCGATTACGGCTTTCCACCTCCAGCCTTTCAGGCATTCGGTCTGCACGAGTTCGCTGCGGAAGAAGTACCATGTCACGAGCAGCGTCACGACGACGATGCCCAGCGTCATCGGAATGACGGGGTAGGACTCCATGATGTTGCCCACCACCTCGTTGGTGTAGACCAGGTAATCGACGGCGATGAAGTTGTAGCGGACGCCGAATTCGCTCCAGAAGAAATATTCGCTGATGCCGTTGAAGATGATGGCGCCCACGTAGACGACGATGAAGAGGGCGAACCACACCGTGGTCCAGTGGCTGCGGAATCCGGGCAGGAAAAGCCGCAGTGCGAAGCTGCCGGCCCAGTAGCCCAGCACATAGAGGGCGATTCGCGGCGCGACGCTTCCGTATTCGTCGAAGATCGTGTTGAAGAACGCCACGTAGCAGAACGCCGCCACGAGCAGGGCGAGGAGGATGTAGCCCCACGGCTTTTTGTACTTGGTGCGCGAAACGCTCAACATGAAGAGCCAGAGGAAAATGAATCCCGCCGTCGCGGCGCAGAAATCGTTCACGGCGCCCAGCAGGAAGACTTCGCACCATTCGCCGAATGAGAAGGCGAGTGAGGTGGTCTGCTCGTTGAAAAGCAGTACGACGCGCAGCACGAGGCCGACGGCGACGGTCAGCAGCGACAGTTTGAGATAGAGGCCGGAGACCAGCCGAATACTTTTTTGCATGATGAATTTGGTAATTAACGGTACAAAGTTAACCATTTTCAGCCCGTTCGGAAAAAGAAAAGGCAGTCAACTGGGTGACTGCCTTGTTCTGTCGGTTTGAAAAATTGATCGTTTTGTCGCTTACTTCGACGGGCGCATGACGACCTTCACGAGGTTTCCGTCCGCAAGGATCTTCTTGGCGAGCGCCTGCACGTCGGCGTTGGTCAGGTCGCGGATCGCCTGTTCGTGGTCGGCGATGTAGTTCAGGCCCGAGCCGTATTTGATCTGGATGTAGTTCATCCATGCGCCGTTCTGTTCGAGGCTGTTCTTCCAGCTCTTGAGCATGAATTCGCGGTGTTTCTCGATGTCCTCGCTCTTGGGACCGTTGGCTGCGATCTCCTCGATCTCCTTCATCACGATCTCGCGCAGTTCGTCGGCCATCTCCTCGTTGGTGTCGAACGAAATGGTCATGCTGTAAGTCTCGCGGGGGATGTACTTCGTCGAACCCTGGACGCGCACGCCGTAGGTTCCGCCCTTCTCCTCGCGGATCGAAACGAGGTAGCGCGAATTGAGCGCCTGCGTCAGGAACGTCAGGGCCATTTTGTTCTTGAGCGTGTAGGGCATCTCTCCCGAGAAATAGTAGTTGACCGAGACCTTCGGCTGCTGCATCGGAGCCGTGAACTCCTCCGTAACCTCGCCTTTCACCGGATAGGCCTTGTCGTCGACGTAATTGATCGGTTTGCGGGCGGCGGGGATCGAACCGATGTATTTCTCCACGAGGGGTTTCAGCGTTTCGGGGTCGATGTTGCCCACGAACGTGAAGACGAATCCGTTGGCTCCGGGGTAGAGCTTGGCGTAAATGCCGGGCAGCTGTTCGAAGTCGAACTTATTGACGATCTCCGTCGAGATCATCTGACGGCGGGGATTGTGGCCGTAGGTCACGTCGGCCACCTTCTCCTGCATCAGGAAGTCGGGATTCGACTTGGCATTGGCGAGCTGGGCGAGGAGCATCTTCGTGAGATTGTCCACGTCGTCCTTGTTGAACCGGGGCTGCGTGAAATTGAGGTAGAGCAGCTGGAGCATCGTCTCGATGTCCTTGGGCGAGCAGACGCCGCCCATGGCGCTGGTGTAGTTCTCCACCGAGGGCTGCACCGAGGCCGTTTTGCCCGAAAGCTGTTTCTTGAGTTCCGTGGCCGAGAATTTGCCGACACCCGACATCGAGTTCACGGCGGGCATCATTTCGCCCATGTAGTACTCCTCGTCCGAGAGCAGCGACAGGCCGCCCTTGCCGACTACGCCCAGGCGCACTTCGTCGGCCTTGAAGGTCGTGGGTTTCACGACGACCTTCGCACCGTTGGCCAGCGTCCATTCCGTCGTTCCGAGCTGTTTGTCCTCGACCGTCTTCTTCACGGGCGAGCCTTTGAGCACGGTCCCTTCTGCGATCAGCGGCTCCTTGACCACGTTGTCCTCATAGGCCGTGACCTCCGATGCGGCCACCTTGTCGCGGATGGCGAGAATCTCCTCGGCGGTGGGCGTTGCGACGCCCTCCTTCTCGGGAGCGTTGATCACGATCACCTGATTCGTCGGGAGAATGGTCTGCTTCGCGAAGGCGTTGACGGCATCCACGTTGAGCATCTTGATCAGCATGCTGTCGAGCTGCCATTCGGTCTCGGCATCGGGCATCGGCTGGGTTTTCTCGTAGGTGGTTAGATAGGTCTGTACGTTCCTCTGCGGTTGGCGTACGAGCGTTCGGCCTGACGCATCAGGTTCTCCTGGGCGCGTTCGAACTCGCCCTGCGTGAATCCGTAGCGGCGCACCTTCTCCATTTCGGTATAGAGGGTCTCGAAGCCGCGGGCCAGCTTGCCGTCCTCGGTCATGGCCACGAATACCGTGGCGTCGAGCGTCGGGATGATGCCGATCACGTCGCCCGTGCCCATGCCGGCGCCGAGGAACGGCGCGTCGGGCTGCATGGCGATCTCCTGCAGGCGGGCGTTCTCCATCGTGGACATGTAGGCTTCGATCACGTTGTTGGCCTCGGCCAGCACCGTGTTGGCGAGCTGTTCGGGAAGCGCCGGGCGCTTGATGAAGAGCTGCACCTTCGTACCCTGCATTTCGGGATCGGTGTAGATGCTGACGATCGGCTCCTCGTTGTCGGGAACCTCGATGGTCTCCTTCTGCGATGCGCCGGCGGCGGGAGCCGGAATGTCGGCCATCAGCGTCTTGATCTTGGACTCAATGGCGTCTACGTCGATGTCACCGACCACGATTACGGCCTGGTAGTCCGGACGGTACCATTGTTTGTAGAAATCCTCCAGCTCCTTGTGCCGGAAGTTCTTCAGTCCGTCGAGGTAGCCGATCAGGTTGCGGCGCTCGTATTTCGTGCCTTTGCCCAGCGCCTGCAACAGCTTCATCGTCGAACGCCACGACGCGCCGTCGCGCGTGCGCAGCTCCTCCATGATCACGCCGCGCTCCGAGTCGATTTCCGACGGCTCCAGCGCGATGAAGTGCGACCAGTCGTGCAGGATCAGCAGCGCCGAGTCGATGATTCCCTCGCGCGAGGTCGGCACGTCCTTCATGTTGTAGCACGTGTAATCCCAGCTCGTGCCGGCATTGAGGTTGGCGCCGAATTTCACGCCCACGGTCTCCAGATACTCCGTGAGCTGTTTGCCCGGGAGGTTCTTGGTTCCGTTGAAGGCCATGTGTTCCAGGAAGTGGGCGAGGCCCTGCTGCGAATCGTTCTCCTGGATGGCTCCCACATCGTGGAGGATGTAGAAATCAGCCTGGCCTTTCGGCTTTTCGTTGTGGCGGATGTAGTAGGTCATTCCGTTTTCCAGTTTCCCGGTGCGGACCTCCGGATCGGCCGGGATCGGCTGGTTCATCTGTGCCGCGGCGCTGCCGGCGGCGAACGCCGCGACGGCCAGCATCAATAATTTTTTCATGGGCATTTGTGGTATAAGGTTTATTGTTTCTGTGTCTCTTCGGGGCGGTATTCGATGATATCACCCGGCTGGCAGTCCAGCTCGCGGCAGATCGCTTCGAGCGTGGAAAACCGGATGGCCTTGGCCTTCCCGTTCTTGAGGATCGAGGTTGGCGGGCGTGATGTCGACCCGTTCGGCCAGTTCGCCGAGCGACATCTTGCGTTTGGCCATCATTACGTCTATGTTTATGATTATCGCCATAAAGTCGTCCCCCCCCCTTTTATCGTTTGCATTTCTCTCATGTCGTCTGTTTTAGATGGTCAGTTTCTGCTCCTCGCTCAAATTCTGGCCGATGGCGAAGACCTCGGCGGCGAAAAGGATCAGGATACCCATGATGATCATTGCGTAGGAGACGTGGAAACCCGCGTCGACGGTGTATCCGCTTCCGGCGAGCAGTTCGGCGGCGCGGCTGTTCATCACCCAGTCCACGGTGTCGCTGATCAGTTCGGTGACGATCGTCAGCATGCCGATTGCGCGCAGATACCAGACGTTGCGTTTGTCGAGCGTGCGCTCTTCGCGGATCGAGCGGCGCAGCGAGTGGATGATCACGAACATCAGTACGATGATGGCCAGATAGAGAAGCGGGCAGAGCATAACCAGCGCATAGAGCCATGCGCTGCCGCCGATCGAACGGAATGCCAGCCCCAGCGGGGATGTGCCCGGGGCGTTCTGCTCGACGACCAGGGCGAGTTTGCGGACGTTGGCTTTGATTTCCACGCCCGGCGCCGCGGCGATTTCGACAGCCGTTTCGGGTTGTCCCGTTACCCGGATGTCGCCCAGCATGTAGATCATGCGCGGCACGCCGGATTTCCACTTTTCGGCGATGTCGTTACCGAGTTCCGCGCCTTCCGCCGCGCCCCGCGAGAAATTGGGCAGGATTCCGTGGGCGATGCTTGCCACGAGTACGATGAAAAACGTAATGTAAATGACCAGCAGGCGTTGCAGGAGCGATTTTTTGTTCTGCATGTGTGACTATTTTGGTTTTACAGTTGCAAAGATAGAATTAATTTTCGAAAAACAAATAATATTTATCGTTTTTCGATAAAATTTTTCGCAGCGGACAAAAAAGGACGGCACAGGCGGCCGTCCTTCGGATCGTCTCCGGAGCGTTTACTCCACGTTGTCTTTCAGCTGTTTCCAGAATGAAGCGCTGATGGACATTGAGATCGAGATGGCCAGCACGTAGAGGATGAACATGACGACGAACGTGATGAAGCCGATGCCGATCGCATTGCAGATGGCCTGGAAAATGCCGAATACGATGCCGAACAGTACGCCGACGACCAGCGACACGAAGAACATGGTCCATTTGCTGCCGTAGGTGGCGTCGTTCGAAGCCTTGATGGCCTGTATCGGATTTTTGCCCTTTTCGATGAGGAAATAGTAGGAGAGCGTCCATGCGATCGAGAGCACGATGCCCGGGATGACCATGAAGAGCACGCCGATGAAAATCGGGAAAATCATCAGGCCCATCGTGATGAAGAACTCGCCCATGTAGCGGCGGTATTTGCTGTCGAAAATGCCCAGGGGATTGACAATCTCACCCTTGGCCAACTGTGTGGGCAATAAGGTGATGGCGATTGTGGTCCCCACATTGAGATAAGGTATCCAGATCGTAATGAGCCATAAGGCCACTGCTGCGATCACCGAAGGTGCGTTCTTTACGCCGATGGCGACGGAATCCTTGAGGGTTTCTCCGAAATCGAGTTTTTTCACTTCCATAACTAACAGGTTTAAGGGTTAACATCAAAAACAAAAATACGAAAAAAATCGTATCTTTGCCTGCATAACCGTAAAATTCAATGCAATGGCTGAAAAATCTCGCTATAATTACCGGGTTGAACCGCAGGACGTGGATTTCACGCTGCGGGCGACAATCCCTTCGCTGGGCGGCTCGATACTCAACACCGCGGGCATCGACGCCCACGGCAAGGGGTTCGGAGTCGATGCGCTGAATGCCGATAACCATTCGTGGGTGCTTTCGCGCATGGCCGTCGAATTCGACTGCCAGCCCACGCAGTACACCGACTATACCGTGGCTACGTGGATCAGCGATTACGGCCGGGTGCTCTCGACGCGAAACTTCACGCTGACCGATGCTGCAGGCCGCGAATTCGGCCGCGCCGTGACGCAGTGGGCGATGATCGACCTGCAGAGCCGTTCGGCGATCGACCTCTCGTGGGTGGGCGACGCGCATGCCGACGCCATCGTCGATGCCGCGCCCCCGACGGACAAGCCGCGCAAGATCCGTGCGGTAAGCCCTACCGCGACGGCCGAACACCGCGTGGTTTACAGCGACATCGACTTCAACCGCCACGTCAACACGATGCGCTATATCGAAATGATGCTCGACATGCTGCCCGTCGACATGCTGACGCAGGAGGCTCCGGTGCGGCTGG
>OBXF01000844.1_pt1 | contig 20956 bp, 19 predicted proteins | sample 1495371 | NCBI WGS metagenome assembly OBXF01 (sample SAMEA2580143, study PRJEB22360) | human gut metagenome | biome: human gut; feature: human-associated habitat; material: faeces | place: Denmark | collected 2008/2010 | reverse complement strand
CCTAGCGGCTACCACAACATTTCGCACATACCCCTATGCGACACGCCGAGTGTCGCATAGGGGTATGTGCGTATATAGTTGACAGTTGGTGTGTCTTCGGATATGCCACAGTAATCATCCAACGGAATAGGACTAGAGGCGCATGGCAAAAGACGGTGTGATTGAGGTCGAAGGACAGGTAGTGGAAGCACTGCCCAACGCGATGTTCCGCGTCGAACTCGAGAACAAGCACATCGTGCTCGCCACGATTTCCGGCAAGATGCGTAAGAATTACATTCGCATTCTGCCGCAGGACCGTGTCGTGCTGGAAATGAGCCCCTACGACCTGAACCGCGGACGCATTACGTACCGCTACAAGTAAAGGTACACAAGAAAAGGATAACCATGAAGGTCAGCCCTAGCGTGAAGAGGATCTGCGAAAACTGCCGCGTGATCCGCCGTCACGGCCGCGTCATGGTGATCTGCGTCAACCCCCGCCACAAGCAGCGTCAGGGCTGAGAGCAGATTCTCCAGCGGCACTAAGTAAATAAGGCACTCTCTCACAGTGCTTCCCGCAAGGGAACGACACTGAACCACGGGTACGTAGGCCCGTGCCGGGAAACCGGACGAGTGGGTGCAAGACCTACGGCAACAAGAAGGAATCGCAATGGCACGTCTTGCCGGAGTCGACATCCCCAATGAGAAGCGCATCGAGATCGCCCTCACCTACATCTTTGGTGTGGGTCGTACTCGTGCCAAGGAAACGCTTGCCGCGACCGGTATCAACCCGGATGTTCGCGTCAAGGATCTGACGGATGAGCAGCTGATTACGCTGCGTGACTACCTCGAGGGTAACTATAAGATCGAGGGTGATCTGCGTCGTGAAATCGATGCGGATATCCGTCGTAAGATTCAGATCAACTGCTACCAAGGCCAGCGTCACCGTAAGGGACTTCCTGTGCGCGGTCAGCGCACCAAGACCAACGCCCGTACCCGCAAGGGCCCGAAGCGTACGGTCGCCGGAAAGAAGAAGGCCACCAAGTAATAGGTGGCATGCTCCGAGCCACGGGATGAGTTCCATCCCATCGTTCGGACGTCAACAAATAAGTTCGTTACTAGGAAACGAGGGTCAATGGCAGCGCCTAAGCAAGCCGCTCGTAAGCCCCGTCGTCGTGACCGCAAGTCGGTCCCGGTCGGCCAGGCTCACATCAAGTCCACTTTCAACAACACGATCATCTCGATCACCGATCCGTCTGGCGCCGTGGTGTCCTGGGCATCCGGTGGCGACGTCGGTTTCAAGGGCTCCCGTAAGTCCACTCCGTACGCCGCTGGTATGGCTGCCGAGTCCGCCGCCCGCAAGGCGATGGAGCACGGTGTCAAGAAGGTCGACGTGTTCGTCAAGGGCCCGGGTTCCGGTCGTGAAACCGCTATCCGTTCCCTGCAGTCCGCGGGCCTCGAGGTCGGTTCCATCACCGACGTCACCCCGCAAGCCCACAACGGCGTTCGTCCTCCGAAGCGTCGTCGCGTCTGAGCACTCAGCAATACCAATCCATCCAAAACCGCTTAGCCGGTGAGTGCACCACCGAGTTCAAGCTGAAAGGATAACCACAGTGCTTATTGCACAGCGTCCGACTCTGACCGAGGAATCTCTGAATCCGCAGCGCTCTCGCTTCACCATCGAGCCTCTCGAGCCTGGCTTCGGCTACACGCTCGGTAACTCGTTGCGTCGCACGCTGCTGAGTTCGATCCCGGGTGCTGCCGTGACCTCCGTGCGTATCTCCGGAGCCCTGCATGAGTTCACCACTCTGCCGGGTGTTCAGGAAGACGTCACCGAGATCCTGCTCAACATCAAGGGCATCGTGCTCACCAGCGAGTATGACGAGCCTGTGGTCATGTACCTGCGCAAGAGCGGCAAGGGCGAGGCTACTGCCGGGGACATCACCCCGCCGTCTGGCGTCACCATTGCCAATCCGGAGCAGCACATCGCTACCCTCGCCGAGGACGGCGAACTCGAGATCGAGTTCACCGTTGAGCGTGGCCGTGGCTACGTGCCTGCCCAGATGAACAAGCAGGACACCGATGAGATTGGCCGTATTCCGGTCGATTCCATCTACTCCCCGGTGCTCAAGGTGAGCTACAAGGTCGAGGCCACCCGTGTGGAACAGCGCACGGACTTCGACAAGCTCATTCTGGACGTGGAGACCAAGCCCGCCATCTCCCCGCGTGATGCGGTGGCTTCCGCCGGTTCGACCCTGGTGGAGCTCTTCGGCCTGTGCCGCGAGCTCAATGCCCAGGCCGAAGGCGTCGAGGTCGGTCCGGCCCCGGTGGCCGAGGAGACCAACCCCGAGATGGCCGTCCCGATTGAGGATCTCAACCTGACGCAGCGTTCTTACAACTGCCTCAAGCGTGAGGGTGTCCACACCATCGGTGAGCTCGTCTCCCACACCGAGCAGGATCTGCTCGACATCCGCAATTTCGGTATGAAGTCGATTGACGAAGTCAAGGAGAAGCTGCAGACTCTGGGTCTGAGCCTCAAGTCTTCGCCGATGGCCTTCGACACCAATAACCTCGAAGGCGGCACTTTCTTCTCGCCGGAAGACGAGTGATTCGTCGCTTTTGATTAACCGTCTGTTCGCACGGCAAGCGGATGCTCGGGCACATGCCCACCTGCTTGCCTGCTTCGGACAATAAGGAGTAAACCCATGCCTACACCTAAGAAGGGCCCGCGTCTGGCTTCCAGCCCTGCACACGAGCGCCTCATGCTGGCAAACATGGCGACCAGCCTGTTCCAGAATGGCCAAATCACCACCACGCTGCCGAAGGCCAAGCGTCTTCGTCCGCTGGCTGAGCGCCTGATCACCTTCGCCAAGCGCGGTGATCTGCACTCTCGCCGTCGCGTGATGCGCGTCATCCGCAACAAGTCTGTGGTGCACATTCTGTTCACCCAGATCGCTGAGCAGATGGAGCAGCGTGAAGGTGGCTACACTCGTATCGTCAAGATCGCTCCGCGCGTTGGCGATAACGCTCCGGCCGCCATCATCGAGCTCGTCACCGAGCCGGTTGCCAAGAAGGCTGTCGTGAAGGAAGCCGAGGCTGCCACTAAGGTTGCCGAGGAAGAGGCTCCGGCCGTCGAGACCGAGGCTGCTGAAGCTGCTGAGGCTCCGGTCGAGGAGACCGCTGCCGCTGAGGCTGAGGCTCCTGCTGAGGAAGCCGAGAAGGCCGAGAAGGCCGAGTGAGCTGACCGCTAGGTCGCATAGCTAGCTTAAAGGGCTGGAATCCATTTGGGTTCCAGCCCTTTGCGTTATTCGACCATAGCCGGTTCGTCTCTGTATGCCGGTTCGTCTCTGTATGCCGGCATCGCATCAAAAGTCGAATTATCATCGTGATCATTAAGATGATGGACTATGACACGACTACGCATCGACCTTGCCTATGACGGCGGCGGATTCTACGGCTGGGCCAAGCAGCCTGAGCTGCGCACGGTGCAGGGAACTATCGAGGATGCGTTGCACAAGGTGCTGCGTGTGCCGGTCGGTGACGAGAGAGAGCCGCTGCGACTGACTGTGGCCGGTCGTACGGATACCGGTGTGCACGCTTCGCATCAGGTGGCGCATCTGGATGTGTCTGATGAAACACTTGCTCGTTGCCAGGGGCATATGGATGTGCCGCTGACCGAAGCATTGGCTCGCAGGCTTAAGGCCGTGCTGCCTGCTGACATTGTGATTCACGGCATCGCCATTGCGCCGCAGGGATTCGATGCGCGGTTCTCCGCGTTGGAGCGCACGTATGTGTACCGTGTTGCCGACCGTTCATCCGAAGTGGACCCCCGGCTGCGCGGCTGTGTACTGCGCGTGGATGAGTCGCTGGATTTGGATGCGATGAATGCCGCTGCCGCCATGACCATTGGCCTGCATGATTTTGGTTCGTTTGCCACGCCGAATCCGGGTGGTACCACGATTCGTGAAGTCAAGACGGCCTACTGGCGCCGAGTGCCGGTTGCCTCGTTGGTGCCAGACGTATTGGCTGAGAACGAGGCATACCGGACGCCGTCGCTGGAATCCGGCTTGGTTGTATTCACGATTGTGGCCGATGCTTTTGCTCGCAATATGGTTCGTTCGCTGGTCGGTTCCTCGATCAAGGTTGGTTCGGGGCGCAAAACGCTGGAATGGTTTGCGGACAAGATGGCCAATCCGGTGCGAGAGGGGTCAAGCGGGCCAATCGCACCGCAAGGGCTGACTCTGGAACATATCGAATATCCGGCGGATGACCAGTTGGCTGCTCGTGCCGAAGCCATTCGTGCCGTACGTACTTTGTAGATTTCATGGACCTGCAAGTGACCTGCCCGTAACAAACCCGCACATTTGCTGAAACGGGTGCCGCCTAGGTTGAAACCATCAAACCCGGTTGCGGCTTGCGGCGTCAGCGTGCGCCTCAAGCATGGCAAGCCTGCAGCCGTCAGAGCAAGGAGCAGGTACGATGATTGAATCCGCGGCACGCCGACTGGCCCACGAACTGGTGAATCGCCGTGAGGCAATCAACCGTGAGCTGTCCCGCAACGGCGTGCGCTTCGGCATCTACAAGAACGGCGAATACCACGACCGTTTGTTTCCATACGATCCTGTGCCACGCATTATCGAATCCGACGAGTTTGATGAGCTTGAGAAAGGCCTGAAGCAGCGTGTCAACGCACTCAACGCCTACCTGAAAGACATTTATTCGGACAAGGCCATCATTCATGACGGTGTGGTGCCGGAGGAATACGTCTACACGTCTGTCGGATACTTCCCGCAGGTCAACGGTGTGACCCCTCCCGGTGGCATTTTCGCGCATATTGCCGGTGAGGATTTGGTCCAGGGTGAGGACGGCCGCTGGTGGGTGCTGGAAGACAACCTGCGTATTCCGTCCGGTGCCAGCTACCCGCTGTTCGTACGCGATATCGAACGCCGTATCTCTCCACGACTGTTCCGTGACGTGCGTATCCGAGACAACCGTGAATATCCGCGTCTACTGCGCAAAGCCATGGATTTCGTCTCTACTGAAGGTATCGCCGTGGTCCTCACGCCAGGCCGATACAATTCCGCGTTCTTCGAACATGCCTACTTGGCTGAGAAAACCGGTGCCGCACTTGCCTTCCCTGAAGACCTTGAAGTGGTGGACAACAAGGTCTATTTCTTGGATTACGCCGGCAAGCGTCACCGTGTGGGCGTGGTCTACCGCCGTCTCTCCGACGAGTTCCTCGATCCGTTCTCCTTCAACCCCGACTCCGTGATTGGTGTGCCCGGGCTCCTGTCCGCCTACCGTGCCGGCAATGTGGCTATCGTCAATGCTCCCGGTAACGGCGCGGCCGACGACAAGGCCATCTACTACTTCGTGCCGCAGATGATTAAGTACTATCTCGGCGAAGAGCCCATCCTCCACAACGCTCCCACCTACATGCCTATGTTTGAGGCCGACCGTAAGGAAGTCCTGAATCGTATGGGCGAGCTGGTGATTAAGGATGTGGCCGAGGCCGGCGGCTATGGTGTGGTGTTTGGCTCGTCGCTGGACGCCGCCGCACGTGAGGAACTGGCCGACCGCATTAAGGAGGAGCCACGTCGATTCATTGCACAGGAGGTCATTCGGTTCCGCGATATCGACGTGGTCGATCCGAAGACCGGCGAAATGTCGCCGCGCAAATGCGATTTGCGCGCCTTCGTGGTGACCGGCAAGAACACGCATGTGTGGTATTCGGGCCTGACCCGTTATTCGTCCGTGCCTGGCCAGATGATCGTCAACTCGTCGCAGGGCGGTGGATTCAAGGATACGTGGGTGTTGGCGCCGGAGACCGGAGTGGAACACGAATACGGTACCGAGGTGCAGGTGGCGAACCTGCTGAGTCAGTCGCGTCACCATTCGCTGGCCTTGGTCACCGCTTCTAAAGCGGACAACCTGTATTGGTTGGGCCGATACACCGAACGTGCCTTCACCACCCTGAACCAGTTCTTCCCGTTCTATGACCGTGTGATGGACACTGATGTAGACGCCTTCCGGCCCTTCGCTCATGCCCTCGATCTGCCCGAGGACTTCGAGGACTTTGATGGGTTCGTGGAAAGCTTCCTGTACGACGGCTCGAACCCGGACTCCGTGCGTTCCGCAGTTACCTCCGCGTTCAACAATGCCGTGATTCTGCGCCCGGAACTGAGCTCCCGACTGCTGCAATACGTCGAACTGGCGATGACCAACATTACAGATGCCGCCAAGCATGCGGCCGATGCCGAGGACATCTACAACCAGCGAGACATCACCGATGACATGCTCGCCTTCTGGGGCGGCATCGAGAATTCGCCAGTCGATCCCACGCTAAAAGCCTTTATCTTCATCGGCAAGTATCTGGAACGCATCGATTTGTACACCCGTTTTGGGCTCACGATGAAAGAAATGGAAGCCCCGCTGAAGAAGCTGGCCTCCTATTCGATGATTCTCGACGGTATGCCGTTGCCGAGCTGTTTCGCCGACGGACTGAGCTGGCTTGTTGGCCAGCTGCCGTCTCGCGGATATCAGGAGGTGGCCGATTCTCTGAAGAAGTACCTTGACGATTATTCCGGCAGAGTCAGCGCTTTGGCCATCAAGGACATGGGCTCGCTCAGCTCCATGAACATGGATGCCAAGCGCCCCTGACAGGTTGCAATGGTATGGTGGTATGGCTTCAAGCCGTATGCGCTCGCTACATTTTTGCGAGCGGGTGCGGCGGCCACTGTATCTGTAGTGCTGCTATCCCGAAATGTGCCGGCCGCCGGTGCGTGAGTATTGTGCAGGAGACGTCGTGAAAAAACTCGTGTTCGACTATGAGATGAAGCTGTCCTTCAGCTCGCCGGTCACCGACCACAGGTTCCAGTTGCGCTGCATACCGGCCACCGGTCCGCGCCAGCAAGTGATTGACGTCGAAGTGAAGATTCAGCCAGAGACCGAACTCGAAACCACCATCGATTCCTTTGATTCCGTGGTGATGACCGGCTTTGCACCCGAGCCGCACGACATGTTCAGCTATTCGGTGACCGGCATCGCCTTTGTGGATAATGCGCATATTCATAAGGAAATCTACAAGCCGCTCTACCGGTTCAACTCCGCGTTGACCATTCCCGGTCCGAATGTGGAGACGATGATCGCCGTATGCCGTGAACGCTTGGCCGCACTGCCTTCTGATGCCACGCCGGTGCAGCAGGCCGCCGAAGTGATGGACGAGGTGTACAAGGCTTTTGTATATACTCCCGGATCCACCACGATTCGCACCACCGCCGAACAGGCTCTGGCGCAACGTAAAGGTGTGTGCCAGGACTATGCGCATGTGATGCTGTCCGTGTGCCGGCATGTCGGCCTGACCGCCCGGTATATTGCGGGTCTGCTCGGGGGAGAGGGCGCCACTCACGCTTGGGTTGAGGTCTATCAGGATGGCCGATGGGTCGGCTTGGACCCCACGCATAATCGTTTGGTGGACGACAACTACATCACCATCGCCCACGGCCGCGACTACCGCGACTGCATGCTCGACATCGGCATATTCTCCGGCTACAACGTCCAGCAGACCCAGTGGGTCAATGCCTCCGTGCATGAGCAGGTGGCGTAGTCTCGCAAAACCCCGACTTGCCGCGTCGCCGGGATGTGGCATAATAAACAAGTTGCCTTTTGGGCAGCATGGATGAATGTCCGAGCGGTCTAAGGAGCACGCCTCGAAAGCGTGTGAGGTGAAAGCCTCCGCGAGTTCGAATCTCGCTTCATCCGCAACCAAGCCCCCGAAGTCTTGCACTTCGGGGGCTTTGCGTTGGTGCGGTAGCCGCATTGCCTGTTATCGAGTTCGCCAAGCAACGCGAGTATGGCGTCATCATCAATACCTATGGCTCGGGTGGCATGGGTCTGGCCGACAATATCGAGGAAACATACCGGCTGGGTGCGGATGGGTGGATTTTCTTTACCGAACGCGCGCTGGAGAACAAGGGTGAGGTACTTCAGCAGCCGTATCCGGTGGTGTTGGGCGGCGACTACCTGTCGTATGGGAAATGCGATCAGGTGACCATGCCGAACACCGAGGCGGTGCGGTTCGCGGTTGGGCGTTTGCTGGACACAGGTGTGAGAACCATCGCCGTTATCGGCGCCTCACCCGGCATGCATGGTTGGGAGGACGTTCGCGATCAGCGCGACGGCACGCAGTCGCTGCGTATCCAGGGGTATGTGCATGCTCATGAAGAGCGCGGTTTGACCGTGGATTGACGGTATGTCATTCCTCTGCTCGGCTGGAATCAGCATGGCGGTGTGCAGGCCGCGGCATCCATGCTGGATTCGTTGCCGTGCCCTCAGGCGGTGCTGTGTCTCAACGATGCCATCGCGCTCGGTGCTATTCACGAATTGCAGCGGCGTGGGCTGCGAGTGCCGGCCGATGTGCAACTCATCGGCTTCGACAATGTGCCGGAATCCGAGTACTCGGTGCCGGCGCTGACCACCATCGATCCGCATGTGGATGATTACGCCAAACATGCCGTGGATATGCTTATCGAACGCATTGAAGGATATTCCGGGCCGGCCCGCACGTACACCACCGATTTCACCGTGGTGGAGCGTGCCTCGACCAAGCTCGCTCGGTAACGTGCAGTTCCTGTTTTTTGCGCGTAATCGGGCGATTTGCCTGTGCCGTCTATATCCCTACGCAAACAAAGCGGAGTCTCCGGAGGGATAACCAAGCTGGAATGCGGTGTATGCATGCTTGGCGGCCAGGGCGGCAAGCACTAGCAAGGTATCGCTGTCGGATTGGGAGGTGGAATCGGCCACGGCCTTGATTTCGGCACGGGCGCAATCCATTTCGATGGCGGAAGCCGTAGGCACGGTTTGTTCGCTGGCCTTGTCTTCGATGGTGGCCGGATTGGCCAGCAACTGGTCGACGGCATAGACCTTTTGCCGTGGGTCTTGGCTGTCGCCGGCGTCGGCAGTTGAACCAGAATCGCTGAAGCGCTTATTCGCCAGCGACACCAACTGCTGTCCGGCGGTCTTATGCATGTCGCTCAATGTGAGTGTTGCACCGGCTGTCACCCCGCGGGCGGCCAACACTTCGAGGGCAAATCCGGCGCGGTCCTCGGCAATAGCCATCGCATCCAATGCCGATCGGTCGATGGTTGCGGAAGTGATGCCATCAAGACGGGCCGGCGTGACTTCTGGCGCGCTTTGTCCGAATTTGCCGGCCAGCACGGTCAATCGTTGCTTGGTCTGGGCGTTGCGCAACGTTCCTTCGGCAAAGCGCCCGGAACAGTGTCCGGCAACATCGATCCATGCCAGGGGAGCGGCCAATCCGTTGCCGTACTGCACCATGAGCGGAGTGCCCTTGGCCGGAGTCGTGGCAAAGTTCGCCAACGTCAGCGCGCTCTCGCAGGGACTCATCGTTCGTTCCGCTTCGGCTCGGTCCGCCAATCGAGGCATCGAGCATGCGGAAAGCGAACATATGAACGCACCCGCGCATACGCCTGCCATCAGTCGGCGGAAACCAGTCAAGGGGGAGCGTGTCTGCATGGAAATCTACACTAATAGCTAACTGTGACCACTCAAGGCCATTCGCCACATAACTTCATAGGAGGTACGGATCGATGGAACTGGACCTGACAGGAATGCATAAGCTTGCCGCCGAGCAAGGAATCGACCCCGAAACCTTGGACGATGCGCTGGCAGAGGCTCTTCGTCTTGCTTACCTCAAGACCCCGCATGCGGCCAAGCACGCCCGTGTGGAACTCGATGAGCGCGCCGGCAGTTTTACTGTGTGGGCGGCCGACGATATTCCGGTCGAACCCACCGAAGACGATCCGCACCCCGCTCCTGAACTGGGTGAGGAATACGACGACACCCCGCACGACTTTGGCCGACTCGCTGCAGCAACCGCGCGTCAGGTCATCACCCAACTGTTCCGCAAAGTCGAGGATGAGAAGGTGTTCGGCGCCTTCTCCGGACAAAAGGGCAAGCTGGTTACCGGCATCATCCAGCAGGATGCTTCCGATTCCACCAACGTGCATGTTGCCATGGGTGAGGTCGAAGCCATTCTGCCTCGCCGCGAGCAGGTGCCGGGTGAGCGCTACCGTCACGGCGAACGCATCCGCGTATACGTGGTGAATGTGGCCCGCGGCATCAAGGGCCCGGAGATCGTGGTCTCCCGCTCCCACCCGGAACTGGTGCGCAAGCTGTTCGAACGTGAGGTGCCGGAACTGGTTTCCGGTGCCGTGTCCATCATGGCGATTGCCCGTGAGGCCGGTGCCCGCACCAAGCTTGCGGTCAAGGCCAACACCGATGGCGTCAACCCGAAGGGTGCTCTGATCGGCCCCGGCGGCGCTCGCGTGCGTGCCGTCATGGAGAACCTCGGACCGGAGAAGATCGACATCGTCGACTACTCCGATGATCCGGCCAAGTTCGTGGCTGCCGCGCTGTCTCCGGCCGTGGCCACCGGCGTACAGGTGATCAGCGAGAAGAACAAGACCGCAATCGCCTTCATCCACGATGATCAGCTGTCTCTTGCCATCGGCAAGGAAGGGCAGAACGCCCGTCTGGCCGCAAAGCTCACCGGTTGGAAGATCGGTATCGAATCCGCTGAGGCTCACGCCAAGAAGGTCGCTGCAGAACAGGCAGCCGAGCAGGCTACGGCACAGGCCGAATAGCTTGGGGAAGGCCCGGCTCCCGGAACGAATGATTCCGAGCAGCCGGCAGATATATATTGCGAGCCGCGCCGATAATGACGCGGCTCGCGCTATTCCGTGCTATCCAGCGCTATGAGTATGCTGGATTGGCGTATGTGGGTTGGCGCAGTGTGCGCAAAATCTCCCACACCAGAGACGAGGTAACACGATCATGGTCGCACGATGAGACAGGGTAGGCTTGCCGTCATCACCAACTGACCACGCCCATGTACGCGTGGTCACAGATAGGAGTAATTAGTGGCGAAACCACGCGTATACGAACTGGCTAAGGACTTGAACGTCGATAGCAAGACCGTTCTTGAGAAGCTCAAGGACATGGGCGAATTCGTTAAGTCCGCTTCCTCTACGATTGAACCGCCGGTGGCACGTCGTCTGAAGGCCGCGTTCGACAAGGACGATAAGGGCGATGCCAAGCCCGCGGCTTCTGCGCAGAAGCCTGCGGCCAAGCCGGCACAGCACAAGCCGGCTGCCGCTGCAACACATCAGGGTGCCGCACCGGCTGCAGCAACTCCGGGCCCGCGCCCGCAGGCGGAACGTCCTGCGGCTCCGGCCCCCGCACGTCACAATAATCAGCACGATAACGGCGGTCGTCCGAGCCGTCAGGGTCAAGGCCGTCCGAACGGTAATCGTCAGGACCAGGGTCGGCCGAACGGTGGCCAGCCCGGTCAGCACCAGAACAACCGTGGTGGCCAGGGTCCGCGTCCGGCTGCTGGAGGCAACGCTTCCAACGCGATTCCGCGCCCGCATGCACAGGGTCCGCGTCCGGGCAATAACCCGTTCTCCCGCAAGCAGGGCATGCACTCTCCGACTCCGGGCGATATTCCGCGCCCGCATCCGATGGCTCGTCCGACCGCTGAAGGTGGTCGTGGTGGCCGTCCCGGTCGTCCAGGCCAGGGCCAGGGTCAAGGCCGTGGTGGATTCCGCGGTGGTCGTCCGGGCCAAGGCGGTCAGGGCGGTCCTCGTCCCGGCCAATGGGGTCATAACCGTCCGGGTCAGGGCGGTGCCGCACAAGGCGGCGGCGCTCGCGGTGGATTCCGTGGCGGCCAAGGCGGCGGCAGCAACTTCCAGGGCGGCGGAGCCCCGAGCAATGGTCCCGCACGCGGCGGTGGCCGCGGTGGTCGCGGCGGTACCGCTGGTGCTTTCGGCCGTCAGGGCGGCAAGTCCTCGAAGGCCCGTAAGAACCGCCTGGCAAAGCGCCATGAGTATGAGGAGCTGAAGGCACCGACCATCGGCGGCGTTCGCATCCCCAACGGCAACGGTCAGACCATCCGTCTGCGTCAGGGCGCTTCCCTGGCCGATCTGGCGGAGAAGATCAACGTCAACCAGGCCGCGCTGGTCACCGTGCTCTTCCACCTGGGTCAGATGGCTACCGCCACCCAGTCCTTGGATGAGGAGACCTTCCAGATTCTGGGTGAGGAAATCGGCTGGAACATCCAGCTCGTTTCCGCCGAGGAGGAAGACAAGGAGCTGCTGCAGCAGTTCGACATCAACCTTGACGAGGAAGAACTGCAGGATGATGAGGATCTGAAGCCTCGCCCGCCGGTCGTCACCGTCATGGGCCACGTCGACCACGGTAAGACACGACTGCTGGATACCATCCGCAAGACCAACGTCATCGCACGTGAGGCCGGCGGCATTACCCAGCGCATCGGTGCCTACCAGGTCACCGTGAACCTTGAAGGCGAACCGCGCAAGATCACCTTCCTCGATACCCCTGGCCACGAGGCGTTCACCGCCATGCGTGCCCGTGGTGCCGAGCTCACCGACGTCGCGATCCTCGTGGTCGCCGCCGACGATGGTGTGATGCCCCAGACCGTTGAGGCCATCAACCACGCTCAGGCCGCCAAGGTGCCGATCGTCGTGGCCGTCAACAAGATCGATGTGCCCGGTGCCAACCCGGAGAAGGTCCGCGGCCAGCTCACCGAGTTCGGCCTGGTCCCTGAAGAGTATGGTGGCGACACCATGTTCGTCGACATCTCCGCCAAGCAGAACCTGCACGTCGACAAGCTGCTCGAAGCCGTGCTGCTCACGGCTGACGCTGAGCTGGACCTCCGCGCCAACCCCGACATGGACGCCCGTGGTGCCACCGTCGAAGCCCGACTCGACAAGGGTCGTGGTGCCGTGGCCACCGTGCTGGTTCAGCAGGGTACGCTCCACGTGGGCGATGCCATCGTGGCCGGCACTTCGTACGGCCGCGTGCGTGCCATGCTCGACGAGAACGGTCAGCCGATGGAAGCGGCCGGTCCGTCCACACCTGTTCAGGTGCTGGGCTTGACCTCCGTGCCGACCGCCGGTGACCTCTTCCTGGTCGCCTCCGATGATCGTGCCGCTCGCCAGATCGCCGAGAAGCGTCAGGCCACCGAGCGTGCCGCCCAGCTGGCCAAGCGTCGCAAGGTCGTCTCCCTCGAGGACTTCAAGAAGAAGTTCGCCGAGTCCGAGATCGACATGCTCAATATTGTCATCAAGGGCGATTCGTCCGGTTCGGTCGAGGCGCTCGAGGATTCCTTGATGAAGATCGAGGTATCCGACGAGGTCGGCATCCAGGTCATCCACCGCGGCGTCGGTGCAATCACCCAGAATGATGTCAACCTGGCCACGGTCGACAAGGCCGTTATCATCGGCTTCAACGTGCGCCCGAACCGTCAGGTGGCGGACCTCGCCGAGCGCGAGGGCGTGGAGATCAAGTACTACTCGGTCATCTACCGCGCAATCGAAGACATCGAGGCATCCCTCAAGGGCATGCTCAAGCCGGAATACGAAGAGGTCGTCACCTCCCACTCCGAGATCCGCGAGATTTTCCGTTCCTCCAAGTTCGGCAACATCGCCGGCGTTATGGTGCAGGATGGTGAGGTCAAGCGTGGTACGAAGTGCCGTATTCTGCGCAATGGCGTGGCCACGGTCAACGACCTCGAGATCTCCTCGCTGCGTCGTTTCAAGGACGATGTGCAGTCCGTCAAGGAAGGCTACGAGGCTGGTATCAACCTCGGCACCTTCAACGACATCGAGCTTGGCGACATCATCGAGACCTTCGAGATGCAGGAAGTCGAGCGCAAGTAGTCATTCTGGTTCTCCTCAAGGAGAGCCCCTCACTTTTATCGGCTCCCCCTTTTAGGGGGAGCCGGCTGCGAAGCAGACTGAGGGGGCTCCGGTTTTTGCTGGATGCCTCCTCTATTTTTGTATTCACTTGATTTGCGGCTATCGCCGCTACTTCGCCTACGAACAGCCCACTGGCTGTTCGCTTAACGGCTCAGCCCCTCAGTCGTCTAACGACGACAGCTCCCCCTAGGAGGGGGAGCTAGAAACACGACAGAAAAGGAAATTCCCATGGCAGGAACCAACCCACGTGCCGCGCGTATTGCGGCTCTGATTCAGCGTGTGGTCGCCTCGTCCATCGAGCATGAGCTGCACGACAAGCGACTGTCCAGCATCACCGTCACGGAAGTGCGTGTGACCAATGATTTGCAGATCGCTAAGATCTACTGGACCCAGCTTGGTCATGAAGGCCACGAGGATGGCGAACGTAAGCGTGCCCAGCAGGCTCTCGATCAGGCCAAGGGACATCTGCGTACTTTGGTGGGCCACAAGGCCGGCTTGCGCCTGACCCCGCAACTGCAGTTTGTGTTCGATGAAGTGCCCGGCGAGGCCCACGAGATCGAAGATATTTTGGCTATGGCCAAGAAGCGCGATGAGGATCTTGCGCGCGCCCGCGCCACCGCTCACTACGCCGGTGACGCCGACCCCTATAAGCACGACGACGAGCCGGAAGATGAAGACCTCAACGATGAGGAATACGATTCCGACGAAGAGTAGTTTCCCCGCAACCTCCCTCTGACGAGGGAGGTGACCCAGGGGGGGCGGAGGGAGAGACCATGCCGAAGGCATGGATAAAGGGAACACCGCATATGCCTCAAACAACTCCAAGCGGCCTGCTCATCATCGACAAGCCGCAAGGCGTGACCAGTTTCGATGCAGTGGCCGCCGTGCGCGGCGCGTTGCATATCAAGAAAGTCGGTCACGCCGGTACACTTGATCCGATGGCCACCGGAGCGTTGGTCATCGCATTCGGCCATGCCACGCGTCTGCTCAATGCCATCGTTGCACATGATAAAACCTATGAGGCCACCATTCGTCTCGGCTTGCGCACCACCACCGACGATGCCGAAGGCGAGGTGCTTGTCGATGACGAAGTCCGCTCCCGCTGGCTGGAGCTGTCGTCGCAGCTGACTGAAGGTGGTCATAGCGAGGAACCATCATCATTGCCAGCCTCCTCGTGGCAGCAGCTACTCACTCGCACTATCGCCGCCAACTTCACCGGCGATATCGAGCAAATTCCCAACACTTTTTCCGCCATCAAAATCAATGGTCAGCGGGCTTATGACTTGGCCCGCGAAGGCAAGGATGTGGAGCTTAAGCCACGTCCGGTCACTATCAGCGAATTCACTGTGCTGGCTATTCGCAGTGGATTCGTGACGGGGAATCAGTCTGATGAAGCGTTGCAAGAGCGCGGAATGGTTTCAGTATTGGACGTCGATGTACGCGTCAGCTGCTCGTCGGGTACGTATATTCGCGCATTGGCCCGTGACTTGGGCGACAAGTTGGGTGTCGGTGGTTATCTGACCCGTTTGCGCCGCACCAGAGTCGGCAACTTCGCCCTGCCGGACGACACCAGCGGGCTTCTTTCGCCTGATGCGGTGAGCGAGACGCAGACCCATACGGTCACGGCTCATACCGAGCAGAAAACGTTTACCAATCGCGAAGGCGAAACCATCACTCGCAATAAGTGCGTGCTCGACACCCCGGAAGGGCTTGACGGCGCTGGTCGATGCGCATGGCTGATTGGTCGCTCATTGACCATGGAACAGGCCGCCCGCAGCGCCATGCCCGCTCTTGACATCACGCCGGAGGAAGCTGCGGAGCTGCGTTTTGGGCGTCGCATCGAGCGCACGATTCATGAGCCTGCCGCCGCCATCGTGCCGCAAACCCATGATGTGGTGGCCATCATCGAGAGGGCGAATGGCCATCAGGCCAAGCCGATCACCGTATTCCCCCTCGCGTAAACTCGCGTACAGCGAGACTTGATTGAATGCACGAATAAAGGAACCGCACAACTTATGGAAATCACGCACTTGACTCCTGACGCCGAAGGCTCGATTGCCTGGCCTTCGTTCAGCAACGACAAGAAGGCCGTGGTGACGCTGGGCGCATTTGATGGCATGCATTTGGGTCATCAGGCCGTGATCAACCGTGTGGTGGAACTCGCTCATCGGCATGACGCGTTTTCCATCGTCATTCTGTTTGATCCGCGTCCTGCGTTCGTGCACGGCTGGGCCGGCACGCACAACGGTGAGGAACCGACACAGAGCAATGTGGATGCCGATGCGCTGACCGGCATTGACGAGCGTCTGCGTCGTCTTGAAGAGTTTGGCGTGGATCATGTATTGGTGGTTCATTACACGCTGGCTTTTGCGGATAAGTCCTACATCTTTTTCCTTGGCCAGCTGACCGGCAAGCTCGGCATGCGCACGTTGGTACTTGGCCAGGACGCCGCCATGGGCAAGGGACGCGCAGGCGATGTCAAGCATATCGCCAACCTCGCCGCCGCCACCGGTGTCTTTGAACTTGATGTGGTTGATGACCGTGGTCCTGGCGAAGTGCGTATTCCGCGTGATTTCCGGCCCGAAGCCCCGACCGAATGGGGCGAGCCTGCCGACCCGCTGGCCAATGCCACCAAGGCCGAGCGCCGTGCCTGGAGCAAGAAGAACCAAGCCAAGGCCATGCGCGCCTGGAGTTCCACTAATGTGCGCTATCTGCTTGCCCACGGGCGCATTCAAGACGCCAACGCCATTTTGGGCGTGCCGCACGCCATCGAAGGCAAAGTGGTGCACGGCGAGGAGCGAGGCCGTACCATCGGATTCCCCACCGCCAATCTCGGCTCGGAAACACAGGGATACATTCCTGTGGACGGCGTCTATGCCGGCTGGCTGGTGGATGGCGACAACCGTTGGCCTGCCGCCATTTCCATCGGCACCAAGCCTACTTTCAGCGAGAAGACCGGACTTCACGAGCGTGTGGTCGAGGCATATGCCATCACCGGTGACTGGCTCGACCTGTATGGGCACAATGTCCGCGTGGAATTCGTGGGTTTCCTGCGCCCCCAAGTCAAGTTCGATGGACCGGACCAGCTGGTTGCGGAACTCAAGCGCAATGTGGAGGAAACCAAGCGCCTTACCGCTTGATACTGCCCATTACTTCCGTACTCCTAGTGCGTGAAGCGCATCGGCAAGCGTGCTCGCTTCGACGAGTTTCAGCCCATCAACATGCACCGGTTTGCGCAAGGGTGGAATGACCGCCGTAGTGAACCCGAGGCGTGCTGCCTCGCGCAAACGATATTCCATACGCGGTACGGGACGAACCTGCCCGGTCAACGATATTTCTCCGATGGCACAGGTGGAGCGGGCAATCGGCTTCGATGTGGCCGCGCTTGCCAGCGCTCCAACAATGGCCAGATCCGAACCGGGCTCCTTGGCCTGACCTCCGGCAATGGTGGAAATATACAGATCGTTGGAAAGCAGATTGAGTTTGCTGTGCCGGTACAGCACGGCGACCAACATGGCAATGCGGCTGGGATCCACGCCATTGACGGCACGCCTTGGCGTAGGCAGCACTGAATTGGTGACCAATGCTTGCACTTCGATAGGCAGACTGCGATGGCCGTCCAGCGTGAATGTCACGCATGTGCCCTCCACGGGAGCGTCATTGGCTGATTCCGGGCCATCTCCGGACAAGAACAGTCCGGCGGGGTCGGTGACTTCTTCGATGCCTTCGCCGCTCATGTCGAAGCACCCCACCTCATCGGTCGGGCCAAAACGGTTTTTCGCTGCTCTGAGCATTCTGAGGGCCGTTTCGCTGTCTCCCTCAAACTGGCAGACCACGTCGACCAAATGCTCGAGGGTACGAGGCCCGGCAATCGAGCCGTCCTTGGTCACATGACCCACCAAAAACACGGGAATATCGAGAGTTTTGGCGGTGTCGATCAGGGCGCTTGCCACCTCTCGCACCTGTGTGGAACCGCCCGAGATGCCATCGACTTCCTGCGAAACAATGGTCTGTGCCGAATCGACGATGGCCAGTGCCGGTTTGTTCTGCTCTATTAAGCCCAATACGGTAGCCAGATCGGTGGTGGCGGCAAGCAGTAGATTCGGTTCCACTGCATTAATGCGGGTGGCGCGTAGACGCACCTGTGCCTGTGACTCCTCACCGGAAATATAGAGCACCGTGTGAGCGCGAGTCGAGGCTAATCCGGAAGACCGATGCGATGATTGGCCTCTCCCAGCAGCGTTGATTGTCTGGCCTTCAGCCACTGCCCTGGCGATATTACCGGCCGTCTGCAGCAGCAGTGTTGACTTGCCGATGCCGGGCTCACCGGCAATCAACGTTACCGAACCTGGCACTACGCCGCCGCCCAGCACACGGTCGAATTCGGAAAACCCCGTGCCCAAGCGTTCCACGGTTTCCGTACCGATTTCGGTAATCGGCTTGGCAGCGGCACACGCGGTGTCCGGCACGGCCGCCGATCGTGTGCGTGATGTCCGTCCGGGCGCAGCGGTGTGTGAACCCGCAGCCGGACGGGCTTCATGAAACTCCTCTACCGTTCCCCATTGCCCACATTCAGGGCAACGACCATACCACTTCGGGCCGTTCCATCCGCATTCGGAACACACGTACTGCACACTTGATTTCGCCATACCTTCAACAGTAGCCGGTGATATACAAAGCGGTAGATTTCTACCGATTCACGATATGTTCACCTCAATCAGGAACGACATAGTCGCCAGCGTCACGCGGCTGTGAGAGAATCAAAGCCATGACTAATACTGAGAACTCTTCGTCTACGCAGTCCCATGGCAAGCTGATTGCAGTAGTGGTCGCCGCTGCGGTCGTCATTATTCTTGCAGTGCTTTCGGCTTTCGTATGGCCGGGTTGGGCCATTAAGAAGGACGAAACCAGTGTTCAGGGCAAGCAGCAGGCCGCCGCATCGGCCGAGCCCACCAAGCCGACCATCGAGGCCACGGCTTTGCCGGATGATGCCACTGAACTGCTGAAGGCCATGCCGGATAGCGTGTTGAACTATGCGCGCACCAAGGCCGAGGCTTCCACCACTTGGACCGCTGCCACGCCGCTCGAAGAGTACACGCTTACATATTCCACCGGAGACAAGGCCAAGGATGTGACGCTGATTATTGCTCAGTGGTCCGCTTCCGACAATGCCAAGACCCAGTATGATGCCCTTGCTTCGGCTCAGACCGGTGATGAATTGGCTGCCGGCAATGTGAAGGTCTCCGGCAGCACCACCGGTTCCTACACGGTTAAGGTGGATGCCTTGGACGGCAAGAACGCCGTGGCTATCTGGCAGAACGATACCGTGGTGTTCCGGGCCACTGGTGCCAAGGCCGCCGTCGAGCGTTTCTACCAGAAGTTCCCGCTGTAAAGCGCAACGTATTGCGCAAATATGCCGGTGATTGCCGTTGTCGGCGCCGGTGGGTTGCGCAATTGTGCGTGCGTGTTCCCTCTGTCTGGCAACACGTGTACTATTGGACGAGTTGCAACTTTTACGATTAATCGGAATGGAGGCTTCAGATGGGTTCTGTCATCAAGAAGCGCCGCAAGCGGATGAGCAAGAAGAAGCACCGCAAACTGCTGCGTAAGACCCGCCACCAGCGCAAGTAGTCTTACCTGCATTCAAGGCATTGGAAACCCCGCGATCGTTACGGTCACGGGGTTTCTCTTTTGCTTCGATGCCGTCAAGACCGGTGCGTTCCTGTCACGCGGCGAGACGAAAGTTGGTTCGTGCAATACAACAAAGCCGCACCTGCGAGATGCAGATGCGGCCTTGAGAAGCTTGAGTGATGCGAACGATCACTTATTGGCGTTGGTCATCACGCGCGGGCCGTTCGGGTCGCCGACGATGACCTTGTCTACCATGTTGAGGAACAGGCCGTGCTCCACCACGCCGACCGTGTTGATGAGGTCCTCGGCCAGCTCCTGCGGGTGATCGATGCGCTCCAGGTGCAGATCCACCACGAAGTTGTTCTCGTCGGTGCGCACTTCCTTGCCTTCGGCGTCAAGACGCAGCACCGGCTTGTAGCCGCGCTCCTCGAACTTCTTGATCACATGGCCGGCGCCGAACGGGATGACCTCGACCGGCAGCGGGAACTTGCCGATGGTGTCCACCACCTTGGACTCGTCCACGATCCACACGATCTGGTTGGAGTTGGTGGCCACGATCTTCTCCCACAGCAGGGCAGCGCCGCCGCCCTTGATGCCGTTGAAGTTCTTGTCGACCTCGTCAGCGCCGTCAATGGTCACGTCGATGTGGTCCACGTCATCGATGTCCACGATCTTGATGCCGTAGCTTTCGGCTTGAGCCTGGGTGCGGCGGGAAGTAGTCACGCCGGTGAACTCGAGGCCTTCTTCCTGATGACGGCGGCCGAGCTCATCTACCAGGAACTTAACGGTCGAACCGGTGCCGAGACCGGCGATCATGCCATCTTCGATGAGCTTGGCGGCTTCGATGCCGGCCGCCTTCTTCAGCGCATCCTGCTGTGCCTTATCCATGGTTTCTCCTTTGCCATCCTTGCTTCCGCCGCATGGATTAATGGCGCGAAGCCTTACTCCTTATCCTAACGCGAATGAGCGATTTTGTGACATCGTGTCCGATTGCGGTATGTATTCGTGTGGTTCAGTGTTAGTGTCGCGTGAATGGCGCATTGGTGATGACCAAGTTGCCGTCGCCGTCCACGTATCCCTGCACCTCGATACTGCCTCTGATGGGCATGGGCTGGCCGTTAAAATACGGGCTGGTTTTCGGCGCGGGGGAGAAGCGCAAGGCACCTGAAACCGTCAGACCGCTGGGGGTGGCCGTTGGGGTGGTCGCGGCTGGTTGTGCCGGCTGCGTGGGAGTCGGGGCGGCTGTTGCTGTTGATGTTGATGCAGCTGGAGTTTGTTCGGCTGCCGGCGATTGTGCCGCATTGGGTGAGGACGTTGCGTTACGTGGCGTATCGTTGGTTGCCGCGTTGCTGACGGACTTCTCGTCAATTGTTATGGCGGGCGCCTCGGCGGTAGGCGTGTCGTCGCCCCAATCCGGCACTCCCTCCGGCTCGGTCAGTAATTCTTCCAATGAAGGCTTGACTTGGTGGGGGGTGCCTCCCGGCGCGGTATTGGGGTCGGCTGCGACCGGCTTTCGCCGACCTGTCGCCACCCCCTTTTCAACGTCGAGC
>OBXF01000815.1_pt1 | contig 21647 bp, 18 predicted proteins | sample 1495371 | NCBI WGS metagenome assembly OBXF01 (sample SAMEA2580143, study PRJEB22360) | human gut metagenome | biome: human gut; feature: human-associated habitat; material: faeces | place: Denmark | collected 2008/2010 | reverse complement strand
ACGCCGTCGATTCGGCCGGCAACGTGAGGACCTGGAGGTTCCCCGTCAGGGTGGAGAGAAATCTATCTAACTTCACTTCAATAGATTTGAAATCTGATTCATCCAATTTGTGCGTAGGGGAAACGCTTTCAATTACACCTCGGATTACCATCCGAAAGAATAATCAGATTTCATACAAATATGTTTGGATGCGGAACAACTGGGCTGAATGGGGTGTGATTGACTCCGGCAGAGGTAAATCCTCAATTGACTGGAGAGTCGATAAATCTGGCGCTGTCACCGTTTTTGTTGATGTTATTGATGAGGCCAACGATCAGACGATGACCTCGAAGACTGAATGCTCGATTGGCTCCGAGAAGTGGAATTACGAGTCCTTGAGTTCTTCTGCAACGCTTGTCAGGCCTAATGAAAGCACTGAGATCGATGCCAGATGCTCGGGTGATACTAATTACTTACAGTATAAGTTCGTCTGGAATAAGAATAATTGGGCTGACTGGGGCGTTGCTCAGCAGGGCACAAGTTCACACTTGCAATGGGCTCCAAAAGACGCCGGAGACTATGAATTGATCTGTGACGTTTCGGGGTCAGATGGAGTTGTCCAAACAAAAAGAACAATCATTAGCTGTTGGGATTTCTCGAGGATTACTGCAATTTCGACTGATGGCAATAATTCTTGGGGAGTTCGAGCTGATTTGGGAACGCTTGCAGCTGAAAAATCTGGGCAATTTCAGTTTAAATTTGTTTGGGCCAAGTCCGACTGGAGTAAATGGGGTGTTCTAAAAGAATTTTCCAGTGTGAATGACGCTTACTTCAATCCCTCTGCACTTGGATTGCAAGATGGTTATTACGATCTTTACTGCGATGTCTTGCTTCCTGATGGCACTCTCCAGTCGAAGTCGACTCAGATTTACTACAGCCCATTTGGTAGCTCAACGGTTTTGGGGGTTAGTCGTATTGGACTCGTCACTTGGCTTACGTCGCATCAATTTGATGGCTATTATTTAGGAACGAGATATTCCGGTGGCTTCTCTTATGATAGTTGCCTTTACCCAAAAGGTGCCCCGAGATGGGATGGCTATACTGGCATGAATTGCACTGGCTTCGTGGCTCATGCTTATGCTGCGGTTGGTGGCGATGTCAATCGTATTGCGCAGAATAATAATCACTCTCCTTGGGCTGGGGGGCCAGGCGGTGGCGGCTATATTAACGCTTGGAGATGGTATGGCTATGCTCGAGATTTGGGATGCAAAATGTATGAGTTCCGTACTGTCCAAGATATGCTAAATAGTGGTTATGCTCAAAAGGGAGATATTATCTTCTTTAAGACTGACGGATCAATCGACTGTCATATTGGGTTCTTCTGGGGAGATAATCCGCATGACAATAAAATGTGGCATCAAATTCTGCCTGGGAATTTAATCGGACCCTGCTTTAACAATGCGAACAAAGGAGAGGTTCGGCAATCGGTTGTTCTGATTAAATAGTGCTTTAATTTCTGAATGGTATTTGAAGCAACTAATTGTGAAACGGTGATTCTGATAAGTAGCGCAAGCAGAAGACTTACTGGCATAATAATTACATATGGTTATATACTGGCTCAGGCTTTAGTCGGCTTTGTATATGTTCCGATGTTGTTGCAAAACATTGGACAAGACGAATATGGACTCTATCAATTGATAGGTTCTATCATGTCTTATATAGTTTCCATTAATGGGATTTTGTCTGCCGGTGTTGGGCGTTTTTATTGCAAGTATATGGCAGAGGGCAAAAATGACTTAATGGAGAATACTCTCGCAATAGCTAGGCGTCTGTACTGGGTCCTATCTGTGTTCGTGATGCTAATAAGTTGCGTTCTCGCCGTGGTTGTTCGGTTTGTATATTCAGCCAGTTTTACAAACTCACAGCTTGATGAGTGTTCCGCAATGCTTGTTGTATTAGGGATCAACACAATTGTTATCATGAACAACACTATTAGCGTTGCGGCGATAACTGCTAATGAAAGGTTCGTTTTTTTGAAGGGCTCGCAATTGGCCGCCCTAATAGCTCAGCCTTTCATTGTGTATGGACTTACGACAATTTTTAAGAATGCATTAGCCGTATGTTTAGTTGTGCTTGTTACAAATGTGTTGTGCGCGGTGAGTCAGCGTTTGTTTGCTAAATATAATCTGCATATTAGTTTCAGATATCATGGCTGGGACATGAAACTGGCTAAAGGATTGCTATTTTTTAGCGGCGCGATTGTATTGGTGACGATTGCTGACCAGATTTTCTGGAAAACCGATCAATTAATTGTCGGCTATTATTTTGGTGCTGCCGCCGTTGCGGTATATTCTGTTGGATCTCAAATCTACACGATTTATATGACAATCGGTACGGCAGCCTCTTCAGTTTTTCTTCCTCGAGTTTCAGAACTGTATTGCCAGAATAAGGATATGTCTGAAATTTCGGATCTCTTCATTAAAGTCGGTCGCATTTCCTTTATCGTCTGCGGATTTGTTCTTAGTTTATTTATTGTTCTGGGAAAAGATTTCATCATTATTTGGGCTGGTAAGGACTATATAGACGCTTTCTATATCGCCTTGATCGTAATGGTTCCATTTACCATTGACTTAATTCAGAACCTGGGACTTACCATAATGCAGGTTGCGAATGTTTACCTGTATAGGGGGTATATGTATCTTGCGATTGCGCTTGTCAACGTGGTCGTGACGATTATACTGCTCAAGCTTATGGGCATAGTGGGCGCAGCAGTTTCAACAGCCATCGCTATGGTTATAGGTAACGGTTTCTGTATGAATTGGTATTATTCTGAAAAGCTTGGGTTGAACATAAAGAAATTTTGGCTTGAAATTGCCAAACTTTCCGTCTTGGTTATTGTCGGTACGGGGGCTTTGCTGCTGCTCTATAACCTAATTAAAAGCCTTTTATCTGGCCTTGTGGTGGTTTTGGTGTCAGCAATAATTTATTTCTTTATCTATTTCTTCTTGGTTTTGATGTTTGGGCTAAACGAATCCGAAAAGACGAGCATATCTGCATTTATCAAGCGATAATCTGCGACGCTTATTAAGCAGAATAGCCTAATGTACTTTCATTACTTTTATGACCAACCGGCTTGCCTGACATTTGATTATCGAAGGCTAAGTCGGTTGGTTTTACTACTCGGTGCCAGGAAAAATGAGCGATGACAACAGGGCGATTAGCTCAAGACTTTCAGTATCAATAGTTTTAGCTGTTCACAACAGCGTATTACTATTCGAGATAACAAATAGTGCTTATTCTTTGCCGCAAGGAACAGTAAATAGCTGTCAGGTCTGTAGGTGCTGCAAGGGACATCAGCTTTAATTGAGGGATTAAATAAGGCCTCTGAAATTGAAACAAAGTTACGTTTTTTGGTCTCATTATTGTCACTGAGCTCGTTGATCGATAGGAGATAAAGATACTGTTCCGTTCTTGTTTTCCATGCCAGCCTTTCTGTTTCTTCTCCCCAACGAGCAGCGATTTTCACTAGGCTTGAGGTGACGAAGGTTAAATCTGAAAGCTGTTTTTCCTTATAGCTGTGTGTTGCACTTTGTCCGTTTTGACAATTGTAATAATACAGCGCATCACTTATTTGTAAAACCGATCTGGCTGAATCGACTATGGGTATCATTTGCAGAAAATCTTCTGCAAAATCGATTCTCTTTGTATCGGTATTGCTTAAATCGTCAATCAGACAGTTTCTTTTGATTGCCTTTCCCCAAATTGAATTGAGTTTCCCTCGTGCCAAACATTTTCTGACTTCGGCGAGATCGTCACCTTCATAGATGCCAGACGGAAGGGCGGGATTGATAAACGGATCGTTTGAATAGTCTGGGTTTCTTGTATAGCTGAAACAGATTATGTCTGGATTGCACTTATCGATTTCGCGAGCAAGAATAGATAGGGTATCGAAGCGCAAAGAATCATCTGCATCAACAAAGACCAGGTAATCTCCGGCGCTTATCTCCGCGCCTTTTCGCCTGGCCTCATATACGCCCATATTATTTTGTCTAACGTAATGAGTATTGTTGTGAGATTCACAAAACACTTTGCAGACACTTTCAGTAGCGTCTGCTGATCCATCATTGATGAGAATAATTTCATAGCCGTCATATGTTTGTTGGTAGATGGATGATAGCGTTTCCGGCAAACTGGATGCCGCATTATATGCAGGGATAATAATTGAAAACAGCATTTAGTTCCTTTCCGTATTGGAAGAACAAGATGGTTAGTTAGAAAGCCCGTTTACAATGTCCCTGTATAAAATAAATTGACGCTTGGCAATGGCCTTCCATTGAAAGTGTTCAATTGCATACTTTCTAGCTGCATTTGCAAGTTTACAACGAAGTTCATCGTCATTGAACAGGGTGAGAATTGCGTTAGAAATGGCTTCGAGATCAGATTCTACACCGATTCCAATTCCTTTATTGTTCGCTGTTTCTTTCCATGTGGTTCCCTCGGTAACAATAATTGGGAGGCCATATGCTAGCGCTTCCAAAACAGACGTCGGGAAACCTTCAGTGCGTGAAAGTTGGATATAAAACTGCGATTTGAGAAAAGCGTCCGCTTTAGATTGACCATTAACTGGACCATTTAATAAAACAATATCGGATACTTGATTGTCGGCAATAAGTAGTTCCAGTTTGGCCATAGACCCATCTTCGTCTGGACCGTAGATGTAGATTTTAGCTCCGAGCCCTCTTAGCTCATCAGCAATTAGCGGCAGACTTTTGATCAGTAGATCAAGACCTTTGACCTCTATATCTAGGCGGCCAATAAAAAGCGCGATGCGGCTGTCTAAGTTTGAGGCTTTGGCTTTTGGGATGCTAACACCATTTGGAATAATGCTTGCTTTCCTATGTTTAAAGCCGTTTGAACTCATCGCCTCTTTTTCCGATAGAAAATGGATACAATCAGCATTGCGAATAAAGGCGTTATAGAAGAAAACGTTAAGCAATTGTTTAGCTAAATGATGCTGTTCTTGCGCCACATATGTTAGAGACCCATGTGGTGTGATGATGTATGGGATCGCACGTCTTCTGAGCCAATGGCTTAGTTTAATGTGATCCGGCCTATATATCTCATGAAATATTACGAGTGACGGATTGCAAAACGGTTCAGGAAGTTTTTCTATGCATGACTGAAAGAAGACGGGATATTTCGCATCTTTAGGTCTGTAGTTTGTAAGATTTAATAGAGCTATATTCATTTCCTTTATTTCTGACTGCTCATTTAGGTATTGAGGCACCACTGTAGACACGCCAGAAGCGAAATCACTTGTAATATATGCCACATGAAGGACTATTAAACTATCGGTAGTTTTCATTAGCGTTTGCTCCCGCAGCGGTGTTGGAGGTTTTAGTTGACAGATTCACAGTTGGTTTCAGTGCTCATGCCTTGTTATAGGGAGAGCGCCAAAGATTTTACTGAGGCACTAGCGTCTATTTTAAAGCAGACCTATCATCGAATCGAGGTGGTTGTTGTTTTTGATAATCCAGATGACAACACACTTTACGATATTGCTCAAAACTATAGCTCTCATGACAGCAGGATTTGCCTCGTGAGAAATGAACGCAATCTTGGTCTTGCTGCATCTTTGGAAAGGGCGTTCAAGGTCTCACGCGGTCAGTATATCTGCCGAATGGACTCAGATGACATTTCTGAGGCGCAGCGCATTGAACGGCAGTTGTCGTATCTTGAAGAACATGAGCTTGACCTAGTGGGTTCTTATTTGAACGCCATTGACGAAGACGGTAGTCAATTATATCTCGTTGATTCAATTCCAAGTTCGAGTGAAGGCGTTAGGCGTTCTCTTATGATTAGAAATTGCGTACCTCATCCGAGTTGGTTTGGAAGAAGGTCTGTATTTGAAATGGGGTATCGGTCTGTTCCGCTAGCAGAAGATTATGACTTACTGTTGCGTGCCGAGCTGGAAGGGTTCACTATTGGAAATGTTCCAGAGGCGCTCATTCGATACAGAATGACTGTTAATAGCATTTCGCGTAGCAATTTGTATAAACAGTTCGTTGTTTCTCAGTGTTTACGTTCAGCTTTCAAAGAGGGTCGATCACTGGATGTCGATAAGATTGATACAATCGTCGCCGAGCGGTTCGATCAGCGACGAGCTGAGAACTATCTAAAGGCAAATGCATTATTTAATAATGGGTTGAGAAATATTCATTCTGGTAATCGAGCAAAAGGTATTTCCCAATTGCTTCAAATCCCATTTTGCTCTAAGTCGTATTTAATGAATGTCATTAATATGGCGCGTGTGGTTGCAATTAAAACTTTTGAGAAAACCTCGTAGTTGTGCACCTACGCTTAGAGAGACATGGCGTAACCATGCCGTTCGACACTCGGAAGATTGCTAGCTTTGAAATCTAGGGCGAGGTTTGTTGTGGGGTTCTCGATGCCGTGTGCACCATTCGTGGTTGATTTCCGATCTCAGTCGAACACACTGCGCAGATAGTCCGTACCTGCGGCTAACCGAACGCCCCCGCGGCCCCCATGGACCCCGGGGGTGCCGTTTCCCCAGTTGAAGGAACGGTGGATATGTGTTCGATAGGTCCGGTGGCCATTCTCCGCCCTCAGTTTGGCACCTCTTTCCAGACTCAGCCGGACGGTCGGTCCGCCTATTCCGTTTTGCCTTCAGGCTAGGCCAGCGGGGCGTCGCGCCTCTCTGCGCGCGCCCTCTCGATGAGGCTCGGCGTCAGGTCGAGTCTTCCGATGGGCACGTCCTCCTGGCCGTAGGCGTCTAGCAGCGCCTCCGCATCGCCGCCGAGCATCGCCCTGGAGGCGCGCGGGCGTCCAGCTCCAGCATCTTCTGGACCGTGTCCCTTTCGTGACTGGTGAGCCTGCCGTAGACACTCGGGGCCGCCTTCTCGGAACCCTTTTTTTCTTTCCGGACATGCCGTCCTTCGAGTTCCTGGGGCCAACCGGTTCGGCTCTCAGGGTAACGGGTTCCCACATTCATCCGTACATGTGCGGATGAATGTGGGAAGTGTTCGGATTAAGTTGATAATCAAGGGTGCACCATTCGTTGTGTCTATTTAACCATTTGTATATCTCTCGCTATAATAATGAGAAAAACTAGAGATCGGTTTATGTGTATATGACACCCAAAACTCTTATCGCTATTCCTGCTTATAATGAGGAGGAATGCATAGAAAAGACGATATGCGAGCTCAGGCAAATTGCACCTGAGTTTGATTTTGTTGTTATCAATGATGGGTCTCGAGATCGAACGCTAGCTATCTGCAAGGATCTTGGTTGTGACATCATTGATATGCCCATTAACTGTGGTTTGACCGTTGGGTTTCAGACGGCTGCGCGTTATGCGGTTGATCATGGATATGACTATATGGTTCAGTTTGATGCTGACGGCCAGCATTGTCCGGAATATATAAAGGTCCTTGTTGATAGGGCTCAATCTGATGGATCAGATATTGTCATTGGCTCTAGGTTTGTAAGCGTGCGCAAAGACAAGACGCTTCGCATGATCGGCTCGCGTATGATTACGGTGCTAATAAAGATTCTGACAGGCAAGAGGATCAGTGACCCCACGTCTGGATTTAGGCTATTTGGGCGGGATATTCTTAAGAAATACTATTACGACAATACCTTAAATCCGGAACCAGAATCTCTCGCTCTCTTTTTAAAGCAAGGGTATTCCATTTCAGAGGTACAGGTTAAGATGCGCGAGCGTCAAGGTGGCGAGAGCTATCTTAACCCTGTTAGGTCTATGCAGTATATGGTTCGTGTTTTCGTTACGCTCCTTGTCGTTCAGTGGTTTAGGTGATCCATTTGCCGGTCTCTCTTCGTATTTTGCTTCTTGTTTGCGCTGTTTTGGTATTCGTGTTCGTATTGCGCAAATTAAAAAAATCCCAAATGCAAGTTTTGGATTCTCTGTTTTGGCTGCTATTCAGCGTCAGTTTTGTAATTTTGGGCGTTTTTCCACAAGTTGCAATGTGGCTTTCAAGTCTATTTGGTTTCATGTCGGCTTCTAACTTCGTGTTCCTTTACGTTATTGCCGTTCTTGTGGTCCGTGATTTCTGTAATTCTCTTCGCCTCTCTCGACAGGAAGAGCGTTTAAACTCACTTGTTCAGGCTGTTGCGTTAAGTAGGGAGAAGGAAAAGTAGGCTATGCGTTTCGCTTTAGCGTATAAATCATCTCGATGTGAATGTTCCTACTTATATTACTTTCAACAGTTGTGAACAGTGCTTGGTGCCCATACTTGTCATCCAGACGACTGGGAACGATTCTTCTAGGGCCCTTGCAGCTTGATTTGGATAAAGGTGAATTAGCTCCGTGTTGTCTCGATGCGTAAACCAAAAGCAAATAATGAAAGCCGTCTTCGTTGCTCTTCTCTTTATTGTCGAGCTTCTGTGCATGAAGCACTTTTATGTGAACCACTCTGTCTCACAGCTGTTTGTTTTAGCGCTCTATTGCGTCGTTGTAGATGTTGCCATTTGGCAATCATATTGTGTCTTCCTTTCCTCAGATGATGAAAAAAAGCGTGACAACTGTTCTGGTCGCTGCGCTCAATTATTAGTCCTGTTGCTTGCGGCATTTGCTGTGGCGGTCATCTGGGAGGGCTGTACCGTTCTTGGCTCGCCGGCTTCTCATTTCTCGAATATTGCTGACTGGAATAAAAAGCGGCTCATATTCTTTTTTCTGATTTCCTATTGCGCAATACTCTATTTATTCCAAAGTGGCTTTTCTCTGAAAGCGTTGTTCCATTCTGCTTCGGCGAGGGTCAAGGCTACCGACTACGTTTCCCTGCTGATTATCGCATTCTTTATTGTTTTTGGCTGCTCTACGATTGCATTCGTGAATGGGTTCATTAATGCTGTTGTTTATTTCCTGCTGGTAATCATAACTTCGGTTTTCACGGCTTGCTCGGGCATTCGAAAGAGAAACTCTGCCCTTCCTGTTGCTTTCTTTATCGCTGCATTCTCAATTGGTGTTTTCCTTGTGGTGAGCACTCCGATAACGACGGGTATTTCATGGGATGATCAAATTCACTATTCCAATGCCCTTTCGACATCTTATTTATTTGAAACTCAAAAAACTGATACGGATATTAAATTTACTGACGAAGCGGTCCGTCGTGCACAGGGCTATGAAGAGCCCTCTCTTTCCCATTTTGATCGAGCGGAAATTATTGAGCATGCTAGGCAGTTGAATGGCTCCTATAGATCTGATATCGCTTCTGGTCATGTGCAAGTTAACAAGCATGAAGAATTCGTTTATACGCTTAGCAGCATTGGGTATATTCCATCGGCAATTGGCCTTTGGCTCGCTCGCCTTCTGCATTTCGATTTTTCTTCTATGATTCAATTCGCTCGGATTTGCAATTTATTTAGTTACTGTCTTGCAATTGCCATTGCAATCAAGGTCACGCCCTCAAAAAAGGGACTATTTGCTTTTGTGGGAATGCTGCCAACTTCGATCTTTCTTGCGTCATGTTTCTCATATGATGCATGGCTCATTTCGTTTATCATTCTCGGTTTTGCTTATTTTTTGAGGTATGCATGGGGTGATTTAAATGAATTTACAGTTCGCAATATAGCACTCGCATTTTTATTTACCTTTTTAGGACTCGCAGTCAAAGCTGTGTATTTTCCGATAATCGGTCTTTTCTTTATGGTTCCGCGTAATCGTTTTGCGGGCTCGAAGCAACGAGTTCATTACTATGCCGCCGTGTTTGTTTTGGGCTTGATTGCTTTTGCCTCATTTGCGCTTCCGTTCTTGTTTTCAACGGCCAACGGATCTAACGTTGGCGATATGCGAGGCGGCTCCGATGTTAACTCTGGTCAGCAAATCGCTTTCATTCTCGCCGATCCATTGCGCTACGCGGAAATACTCGCCAATTATTTTTCAACTTATTATTTAAATCCGATAACCTCTTCTGGATATGCATTGAACTTTGCATACCTTGGATCGCTTGCTGCTCAGATTTCTGTAAATGCAATCCGTGGGTTGGTTCAGGTGCTTCCAGCTGTTTGTCTATTGTTGTTTGGGCTTTTTTCGGCCGATTCGATTAGCGTTAATCATATTGGTCTCGCACAATTTCTTTGGGCCTCATTTGTGTTTTTGTTTACGGTGATTTTGGTGGCAACTGCACTTTATGTGTCTTTTACTCCCGTTGGATTGGGGACAGTTAATGGTTGCCAGAGTCGTTACCTTTTGCCACTTCTGGTTCCGTGCCTATCGTTTATCCTTAACCAAAGTCGCTTGGTCTTTGGGGACAGCAAACGATTCATATTGATATGCCTCGTATTCCCGTTTACTTTGGCTACGATTTGCGAGTTTGTTTTAGTTGTTGGAAAGTGTTGCTGATATGGGCATAGTTTTTAATACCGAATTTAACAATAAGCTAAATTGCCGTGGCGACGGCAAGCTATATCTACTGTATGAAGCCGCATCCGTTTTTCCTGATGCTGTTGAGTCGCAATCACCTAATGGGCAAATTCTGCCCGCAAGAATCATTCCTATTTCAGAGACTGAATTTGTTGCTGTTCTTGCCGATTTTGGTGTCGACCAATCGCTGTCTTTCTTTAGCGGAGATAATGTAATTTACCAGCGCCGCATCAATCCTGGCAAGTTTTCGATTGAGTCGAAAGTTAACGGCTTGCTGCGCGCGGAGCATTGTGGACAATTTCGCAATATTGACCGTTCTGGCGTGCATGCGCTCGCTTCTATCCAAATTGAGAGCTTTATTCCCTGCGTTGATGGCGTAATCGTTAGAGGTGTTCTTTCGGGTACTGATTACCTTGAGGGTGATCGTATTGTCGCTTTTAATGAAGAAGCCTGCGTTGTTGGGGAATCTTTGTTATTTAATAACTTAATAGCCGATGCGAATCCTGGTCTAATAAATTTCTCTCTTCATATTCCTGAGGTCGGGGATAGCCTGTGCATTTGCATACACAGGGCTTCTGGTCATCTAGATACGTTTATCAATCTAAAGAAAGATATGCTTAAAGAGCTTTTGGATGAGGCCGATCGGAATCATGCGTGTGCATTCGATCAACCCCGTTATTTGTCCTGGTTTTTTGGGCGCAGATTGACTGGATCCGATTCGCGGGCACAAGCACAAATAAGACTTGCATACCAGCCCTTGTTTTCAATCATCGTTCCTCTATATAAGACTCCCTTGAATTTCTTCAGGGATATGGCTGATTCTGTGATTGCTCAGACGTATTCGAATTGGGAACTCATCCTGGTTAACTCTACGCCAGATTACGATGGACTTAGCGACTTGGTTTCCGAGTACGTGACTGCAGACTCTAGAATTACAGCGACTGATCTTGAGGGCAATCTAGGCATCACTGAGAACACCAATGTCGGAATCAAGATGGCCAAGGGAGACTACCTTTGCTTTTTCGATCATGATGATGTTCTCGAACCGAATATCTTGTTTGAGTATGCACACGCTCTAAATCAAAATTCGGATATTAATCTTCTCTACTGTGATGAAGATAAGCTATTGCCTGATGGGTCCTTGGCTCATCCTACTTTTAAGCCGGATTTTAGTCTTGATATGGCTCGAGACAATAATTATATTTGCCACCTTCTTACTATTAAGAGGGCATGTTTAGACAGAATTGACCTTTCTAACAGCGAGTTGGATGGCGCCCAGGACCATGCCATGGTGCTGAAGATTGCCGAACTTGGTGGGACGATCCATCACGTTCCTAAAATCTTGTATCACTGGAGAATAAGCGAGAATTCGACTGCGGGTAATTCCGATAGTAAACCCTATGCAACCCTCGCTGGAATAAAAGCTGTTCAGGAGCACCTTGATAGATGCGGTATCAAGGCGACTGTGGTCAATTCTCATAATCGTGCTTTTCGTTATAGCCCCATTTATGATGTTCCTTCATCTGAGTCCTGTTCATTAATCGTTACCACCCGCGGCAATTCTTCGGTTCTTTCGACTCTTGTATCTTCAATCAATGACACCGATTTTGATGATCTTGAAGTCGTTTTCGTGTGCTCGCAGGAAGCGGAAGCTGCTGTTAAGCAATCGAGCTCTGGACTTCGTTGCCGCTATATCGTTCACGCGCTTGATGACCCCTTTAATATATCTGTGTGGAGAAATGCCGGTGCTCTCGCCGCGCGTGGCGAGCAACTCGTCTTTATTCATGACGATATTCAGGCACTAGACTCCTCGTGGCTAAAGACTCTCGTCGGTTTTTCTCAACGAGAGGATGTTGGCGTCGTTGGAACAATGACGTGCGATCTTGACGGCATTGTGCAGCAGGCAGGCCTGTCTTATGTTGGAGAATCAATCGTCAACCTGTCGCAAGGCATTCATCGCTCTTCTCCTGGCTATATCTATATGCCATTGACCGTAAGGGATGTATCGGCGGTGAGTGGTGTCTGTTTAGCTATTTCACGCGAACATTTTAATCGTCTGGGTGGTTTTGATGAGTCGTATCTTCTTGACTATTCGGATGTTGATATTTGCTTCAAGTCTTCTCAAGCTGGGTTAAAAGTGATCTATACACCAGAGGCATGTCTCTACCATATGGCATGTGTTGACAAATCCCTTGATAGTAAATCTCGCTCTCATAAGCATTTTGAGGATAAGGCACGATTATTGCATAACTGGTCCGAGCGTTTCTCTGAGGGAGATCCATGGTTCTCCGTTAACTTTTCTCGAGATCCCAAGCGCGCAGCGTTATATAAGTTCGATCCTTTTGACTACGAAGCGATTTGAGTGCTTTAAATGAAACAAATTGCCTGGATAATATCTCCGCCGGCAAAGGGTTCTGGCGGCTTTCGAACCATCTGCAGCAAGGCTTCCTTTCTAGATTCTCGCGGATATGAGAACTACTTTTACATTATGCCGGGCTGTGAAGCATACAAAAGTGCTCATAGAGTTCAGACCGAAATAAAGGATTGGTTTGGTTATTCGCCTAAAGAAGTTCGTGTGGCTCCGAGTGTGCCCGAGGATTTTTTTGCAGTAATCGCCACCGCTTGGAATACGGCGCACTTTGCATCTATGCAGAAGTGCACCCATAAGTTCTACTTCATTCAGGATTTTGAACCTTGGTTCTATCCGATGGGGGAGATGTATCTAAATGCCGAAGCAAGTTATCGTTATGAACTAAACCCCATAACAATAGGCAGATGGCTTTCTAAAAAAGTTGAACCCTATTATTCGCATGAAGTCCCATATTGTGATTTTGGCGTTAGCGATATATATACTGCGCAGGAACAAAATCTAAGCAGAGAGTATGCCGTCTGTGCTATTTATCAATCCAATAAGGATCGGCGTTTGTCTGGCATGTTGCTTGATGCAATTAAATTGCTTCTCAAGCTAGACGATGCAGTTGTCGTATATTTATACGGCGAAGACGCAATGCCTCCCATTCGTGATCCACGTGTACGCAGCCTCGGCATCTTGACCGCTGATGAATGCGCCTCGCTTTATGCCAAGTGTGTTGCCGGCGTATCGTTGAGCGTGACTAATCCCTCTCGCCTGCCTTTCGAAATGCTTGCATCGAAGCTCTCGGTAATTGAAATAAACCGTGAGAATAATCTACTCGACTTTCCGGAGGGCACCATCCACCTCGCTGAGCCCTCTGCTTGCGGCATTGCTTCTTCTATTCTTGAGGCTCTTTCAGGCTCAAAATGCGATTCGCCTAATCGATTTAGCTGCACGTCGATTGAGCGTGAAAATGAAATGTTCTTCGAGGCCTTTACACGTTATCTGAATGAAGAGCCATCCTTGGTTAGCGGGAAGTCCGCCTTCGGGAATGTGCTAAAAACCGAAGAACTAAGTAAGGTCTTCTTGCTCAGCGATCATCTCGCTGATGCTCGATTGCGATCGTCTGCCATGTCTCAAACGCTCATTCAAGCTTCTTCTGTTGATTTGACTGTGCGTTTTGAGTCGTCTTTGATGCCTGTGGATGTTCGCGCGGCAGTTTGGTGTGCCCTTGATCAGTCTGATATTCGCTGGATTAGTCTTGAATCTAGGGACGGTCTTTTTGCGGGGCATGTTCCGCTGTTTTTAAATGATGATGAAGAGGCCTATCTTCGCATTCATATATACTCTTTTGCGGAAGACGGCAAGAATCCGCTTTGTGTCGCCGAGCTAAGCCAACTAGTCTGTCTTTCGCCTTCTCGCAACGCTCATCCTGTTGTTCGTTCGGTTGAAAGTGGCGCATGCAGCGTGTCTGCCGTTTTTAACCTATCTGATGATTATTGTGAACCGTTTCAGCCTTCTGCTTCGACGGGCGTCGAAGGCGGTCACGGTGCTCTACTCAAACGTTTATTTCGGAGAAACTAATGGCGCGCTTTAACCAATGGACTCAGCTACTTAAAGCCTCTGCGACATCGCGCAGGCACGATGAAAAATCCGATGGTGTTAAGCAAGAACGCTATCTCCTTTTGGATACGGCTATGGGAAGCGAGAACTCTGGTGACCATGTGATCATGGATGCCTGTGGCTGTATCGCGGATCAAATCTTTGGCGGTGCGTTGCCCCATGTGGCAACGCACTATTATTCCAAAGAGCTTGAAATGTATCCTGAATACGTAAAGCTGTTGTGCGGCACCAATATTCTGTATACGCATATGGCTGATCAGTAGCAATGGGCGCTTGCCAAGCGGTTGGGCAATAATAGAAATGTTGTTTTGTTCGGCGTGGGCATGTCTGATATTGGGGTGGACGATGCTATCGACGCCTATACAAAGAAGTTCTATAAAACCTTGCTATCCGATGAATATCTTCATAGTGTTCGAGATGAAATGACTAAGAAGAGGCTTAACTCTATTGGCATAGAGAATGTTCTTAATACCGCATGTCCGACCATGTGGTCGTTAACCCCATCTAGGCAACTCGAGATATCCTCTAAGCGTTCTAAAAACGTTGTTACGTCAATTACCGATTATTGTTTCGATGCGGAACGTGACCGTAAGATGCTGGAATTGCTGTCGTCGGAATACGAAAATGTAACGATTTGGATTCAAGGAAGCCATGATGTTGATTGGTGTCTTGATCAAATAGTCGATCTGAAGCAATTTAATGTCATAGGCCCCAATATCGAAGAGCTTAATCGTGTAATTGAAACCGAGGAGTTTGATTATGTGGGGACGCGTCTCCATGCGGGCATCCGCTGTTTAAATGGAGGACATCGCTCTCTAATTATTGCAATTGATAATCGAGCCCGCCAGATCGGTGAAGACACGGGACTTCCCGTTCTTGAACGCGAGGACGGCTATCTCCATAAATTAGCTGATTGGGTAAACTATCCCGTTAAAACTGAGATTAATCTTCCCTGGACGAGCATCGATAAATGGAAGAAACAGTTTAATTAGCTGTATTCCTTGGCTATTGCTTTCCCTATTTCTTATCGTGTGGTGCCTTTGGCGTTTCTCCGATTATCCAACCCATATTTGTGGCTCGAATTAGATTCGTCAACATATAGGCGACTGATCCAAATCCAATCAGGTTAATTGCTGCCATCGCCATTGGGGCTATGTTGGGCCAGTAGGTAAAAGAAATGTAAACCAGTGGAGAATGAAAAAGATATATTCCCATACTGTTTTTGCTAATCTTTTCGGTTAGTAGGTTTGCCTTTTGGGGGATGACACAATAAATTGATGCAAGCGCCATGCAAGTAAGGGCGGTGGAAGCAATGGGGGGCACCACTTGTTTTAGTAAGTTTACAAGGAATAATAGTATTAGGACTATTGATATGCTTTTACGCCTTTTATAGCTCTCGAACCATTTGTTTGCTTCCAAGTAGTGGATTGTTAGGCCAAGCGCAAACCATATTGCATTTGCTTCTGCCAAATTGATATATCTGTTCGCTGATGGTATTCCAAAATGGTAAAGATAAATTGAAGCGCCGAAAACTATCGGAACCTTAAAACTTGTTAGAGGGCTCTTTTCGAGTATTTGAAAGATGCACGACGTGGCTGCTGTAATGAAAAAAAGAGTCGGGAGAAACCAAAGGTGACCGTTGTCTTCGCCCAACAGAATTGATTTAAAGATGATGTGCGGTACAGTTAGGCCATTGTAATAGGGATACTTAACGAGCATCCTGATGGGGAAGAGCCAACATATTCCAATCATGATATAGGGGATAATTAAGCGTTGGGCTTTTTTAATGATCTGACTGATAAAATCGCTTGATCGATTCCAGCTCCATAAAAAACAAAAGCCAGACAACGAAAAGAACAAGGGCATCTGGATTCCGTTTATTAAGAATTTGAGATTATCCAACAGAATTGATTTTTGTTCAGTTGGATAATATCCCCACGCACTTGAATACAGAATAATGCTGTGGCCTAGGACTACAAGGAATATTGCAAGGGCCCTCACGTTCGTTATGTCGTCTCTACGGGTTGTGTCCTTGCGGTTGTTCATCAATTGCTTCTTTCGTTAATATTGAGAAGGATTAACTTAATAGAATATCAAACTCTTACTAACCGCTCGATTTATAACTATTTTCGATTGTAGAGGACGGATTATATGAAAGGCATCATCCTCGCCGGCGGGTCCGGCACCCGCCTGTACCCGCTCACGCTCGTGACCTCCAAGCAGCTGCTGCCGGTCTACGACAAGCCCATGATCTACTACCCGCTCAGCACCCTCATGCTGGCGGGCATCCGGGACATCCTGGTCATCTCCACGCCGACGGACCTCCCCAACTTCGAGCGCCTGCTCGGGGACGGCTCGCGCTACGGCGTGAGGCTCTCCTACGCCGAGCAGCCGAGCCCGGACGGCCTCGCGCAGGCATTCACCATCGGCGAGGAGTTCATCGCCGGCGAGCCGTGCGCGCTGGTGCTCGGCGACAACATCTTCTACGGCAACGGCCTGTCCCGCCACCTGACGCGCGCCGTCCAGAACGCCGAGTCGGGCCGCGCCACGGTCTTCGGCTACCACGTGGACGACCCCGAGCGCTTCGGCGTCGTGGAGTTCGACGGGGAGGGCAGGGCCGTCTCCATCGAGGAGAAGCCAGCCGAGCCCAAGAGCTCCTACGCCGTCACCGGACTCTACTTCTACCCGGGCGACGTCGCCGCCAAGGCGCACGAGGTGAAACCGTCGGCCCGCGGCGAGCTGGAGATCACCACGCTCAACCAGATGTACCTGGAGGAGGGGACGCTGTCCGTCGTCACCCTGGGCCGCGGCTACGCGTGGCTGGACACCGGCACCATGGAGAGCCTCCACGAGGCCGCGGAGTTCGTCCGCGCCGTGGAGCACTCCCAGGACCTGCCCGTGTCCGTGCCCGAGGAGATCGCCTGGGAGAACGGCTGGATCGCGACCGCCGGGCTGGAGGAGGCCGCGGAGGCCTACGGCAAGTCGGTCTACGGCCGGCACCTGAAGAAGGTCGCCGCCGGCGAGATCGTCAACAGCCCGCGCGAGTACTAGCGCCAGCTTGTTTTCTTTTAGGGGTCACCGTTTATCTGGTGGCCCCTTTCGTTATGATTACGTTGACCATAAAGACAATATGATTGGGAGTGGATGTGTTAAGCGTCTACTTTGGCGATATGCCAGAAGCGATTTACAACACAGCGACATATTTCAAAAACTCTTACCGGTCTACTTGGATTACGGATCCCTATGCAGTCTCGATAATTAAAGATGTCGATCGATCGGTTGTTGTCTCCGAAAACGTCATCGAAAGCCCTGTGCTTGGATCCATCTCCCCACTCCAGCTTTCTGGTGGCGTGAAAACGCTGCTGCTTATGAGATTTGATCGTAAGCATATTTTTAACGCTTCTACCTGTGGTGACAACTGTGCCAAGTGGATTCTCGACATGGCGAAAGACCGCAAGCTCGTTGTGAATCTCTATCATGTGATGGACTTTGGTCGCGAGGATTTTAAAATTAAAGTCGTGAATAGCGGCCGAATCGTTCACAACATGGCCGATTTGATTCACGAGTCGATTCCGTATCTGTAGGTGCTGCTTATGAACGGTTCGCATCTCGTTAAGATTTCCCGCCGCAGGGGAACCAAGTACACATTTACCATTAAACGGAACATTACTATTGTGCGTGGGGATAGTGGCACGGGTAAGACGACACTGTTTGACATGGTCGCAGACTACATGCGAACGGGCGAGCAGTCGGGTGTTTCCTTGCAATGCGATTGTCCCTGTGTCGCCCTGACCGATTATGATTGGCGAAACCAGCTTTCGTCCGTTCATGACTCGATTGTATTTGTCGATGAGGGCTTAAAAGAGATCCATTCTGATGAGTTTGCCCATCATGTGCTGTATTCCTCGAATTATTTCGTGCTGATCTCAAGGGCTGATTTCCCCAATCTTCCGTATAGCGTGGATGAGATTTACAAGATTAAGACGAGCGGAAAATACCATTCTTTCGTCCCTGTTTATCAAGATCGCGGGAATCATCGTTATGCTATTTCCCGGTCGGCGCCAAAACAGGACTTTTCTATCCTTCTATGCGAGGACAGTAAGTCTGGTTTCCAGTTCTTTAAACGGCATTTTGCTGACAGTGAGCTTACCTGTACTTCGGCCATGACGAACAGCGCGATTTTGGGCTGGTTGGATCAGCATCTCGACGATCGCGTGTTTGTTGTCGCGGACGGGGCGGCATTTGGGTGCTATGCGGACCGCGTCCTTAAGCTGCAAGACATTCACCGCGATACTGTTACGGTTTGTCTTCCCGAGTCGTTCGAATGGCTTCTGCTGAGCTCCGGCGTAATTTCAGGGCTAGATGTTAAGACGGTTTTGGAAACCCCAGAAGCCTTTGTAAACAGTGAGAAGTTTAAAAGCTGGGAGGATTTCTTCTATAAGTACTTACGTGAAATAACTGGGGATTCGGTTTTTCACTACGACAAAGACTGCATTTCGGAGGCGTTTTGTACAGGAGGTAATTCTGCGAAGGTTATGGCTCTTATCGCATGCCGAAATGTCCGATAGTTTTGTTGAATAGCGTCGCGGCGTCACTTCCTGCGGCATACTAAAGAAGCTGTACATGCTTCAGATTGGATTTTCATGTCTGAGATTTTCGAACCCAAGAATATCATCGTCACTGGCGGCTGCGGCTTCATCGGCAGCAACTTCGTGCACTACGTCGTGAACAACCACCCGGGCGTCCACGTCACCGTCCTGGACAAGCTGACCTACGCCGGCAACCCCGAGAACATCGCGGGCCTGCCGTCGGACCGCGTGGAGCTCGTCGTGGGCGACATCTGCGACGCGGAGCTGCTGGACAGGCTGGTGCCGGGCCACGACGCGATCGTGCACTACGCCGCCGAGAGCCACAACGACAACTCCATCGCGGACCCCGAGCCGTTCCTGCGCACCAACGTGGAGGGCACCTTCCGCCTGCTGGAGGCCGTGAGGAAATACGGCATCCGCTACCACCACGTCTCCACCGACGAGGTCTACGGCGACCTGGCGCTCGACGACCCCGCCAAGTTCACCGAGGAGACGCCGTATCACCCGAGCAGCCCGTACTCGAGCACCAAGGCGTCCTCCGACATGCTGGTCCGCGCCTGGACCCGCACCTACGGCCTGCGCACCACGATCTCCAACTGCTCCAACAACTACGGCCCCTACCAGCACGTGGAGAAGTTCATCCCCAGGCAGATCACCAACATCATCGACGGCGTGCGCCCCAAGCTCTACGGCCGCGGCGAGAACGTCCGCGACTGGATCCACACCGAGGACCACTCCTCTGCCGTCTGGGACATCCTCACCAAGGGCCGGATGGGGGAGACCTACCTCATCGGCGCAAATGGCGAGAAGAACAACATCACCGTCCTGCGCATGATCCTCGAGGCGATGGGAAAGGACCCCGAGGACTTCGACTGGGTCGCCGATCGCCCCGGCCACGACCGCCGCTACGCCATCGACTCCACCAAGCTCCAGCGCGAGCTGGGCTGGAGGCCAGACGGCATGGTCCGTCGCCAACGAGTCCTGGTGGCGCCCCGCCAAGGAGGCCACCGAGGCCCGCTACCGCGCACAGGGCCAGTAAGACCGCATCCCGGCGAACCGCACCGCGGGGCGCCCGCGCGGGGCCGCAGGGCATGGGGATGATCCTGCGTCCCCGCGCGGGCGCCCCCGGTTATACAACCTCTTCGATAGGAGCTTTTCCCACATGGCAGACATCGCATTCGAGAAGGACCTCTCCGTCGCCGAGACCGGCATCGAGGGCCTCAAGGTCGTCGACCTCGCCGTCCACGGCGACTCGCGCGGCTGGTTCAAGGAGAACTGGCAGCGCGCCAAGATGACCGCCCTGGGCATCCCGGACCTCAGGGTCGTCCAGAACAACATCTCCTACAACGACAGCCGCGGCGTCACCCGCGGCATCCACGCCGAGCCCTGGGACAAGTTCATCTCCGTGGCGCGCGGCAGCGTCTTCGGCGCCTGGGTGGACCTGCGCGAGGGCAGCGAGACCTACGGGAAGGTGTTCACCTGCACGCTCGACCCGTCCAAGGCCATCTACGTCCCGCGCGGCGTGGGCAACTCCTTCCAGGCCCTAGAGGACGGCACCGCCTACACCTACCTGGTGGACGCCCACTGGTCCCTCGAGCTCAAGAAGACCTACACCTTCGTGAACCTCGCCGACCCCGAGCTCGCCATCGAGTGGCCGATCCCGCTCGATGAGGCCACCGTCTCCGAGGCCGACCTCAACCACCCGATGCTCAGGGACGTCGTCCCAATGGCGCCCAAGAGGACGCTCGTCACCGGCTGCAACGGCCAGCTGGGCCATGCTGTGCGCAGGCTGGCGGAGGAGCGCGGCGTCGCCAGGGACTTCGACTTCTGCGACATCGACACCTTCGACATGTCCGACCCGGAGGCCTACTCCAAATACGACTGGTCGCTCTACGGCACCGTGATCAACTGCGGCGCCTACACCGCCGTGGACAGGGCGGAGACCCCCGAGGGCCGTGTCATCGCCTGGAAGGCCAACGCGACCGGCCCCGCCCTCCTCGCCCGCACCTGCGCCGGGCACGGGATCACGCTCGTGCACGTGTCCAGCGACTACGTCTTCGACGGCACCGCCGAGGTGCATGACGAGGACGAGCCCCTCAGCCCGCTGTCCGTCTACGGCCAGACCAAGGCCGCCGGCGACATCGCCGTGGCCGGGTGCCCGCGCCACTACATCATGCGCTCCAGCTGGGTCATCGGCGAGGGCCGCAACTTCGTCAAGACGATGAAGGGCCTGTCCGACCGCGTCGCCGACCCCGAGGACGGGCTCACGCAGGTCACCGTCGTGGACGACCAGTTGGGACGCCTGACCTTCACGCGCGACATGGCCGCGGCCATCTTCCACGTGCTGGGGACGCACGCCCCCTACGGCACCTACGACTGCACCGGCTCCGGCGCCGTGAAGTCCTGGGCCGACATCGCCCGCGCCGTCTTCGAGGCCGCCAACGGCAACGGCGAGAAGGTCGTGCCGGTATCGACCGCCGACTACTACGCGAGCGCCGCCGGCCCCGTCGCCCCGCGCCCGGTCCACTCCGCGCTCGACCTGTCCAAGCTCGAGGCTGCCGGCTTCCACATGCCCGACTGGGAGGAAGAGCTGGGGGAGTACATCAAGACGCTCTAGCCGCTATTAACTTTTCGAGAGTAAAAGCCGCCGTTCTTTAACGGCGGGCTTTTTTTTTTGGGGGGTTCTCCTGCATCGTTGTCG
>OBXF01000797.1_pt1 | contig 22102 bp, 27 predicted proteins | sample 1495371 | NCBI WGS metagenome assembly OBXF01 (sample SAMEA2580143, study PRJEB22360) | human gut metagenome | biome: human gut; feature: human-associated habitat; material: faeces | place: Denmark | collected 2008/2010 | reverse complement strand
AAAATATTCATAATCATATTCTTCTAGGTATCTTCCGATTTCTTCTGGATTCAAACTGCCACCTCCTGCTCAATCCTCATCTGACCAAAAATCGTAGCAACAAAAAAAGAGACTAGGATACTATTCCTACTCTCTTTAATTACATTAAAATCAGATACTTCTATAATTCGTTCATCGACAGACAATGCTTCAGTAACAAGCCTCTCGATCTCAGCCATTACTAAATCCATATCTTCCCCAATCAATGTCCGCAGTTCAATACCATAGTTATCCGTGTATATAGGCCAGGTAAAGCGCTCTGTACGCAATGCTTTTCCAACTGCCTGTCTCATCGCTTCAAGATCATCAATCCATCCTGCTATACGACCATTCACCAGCCGATATGTCCTTGATGGTATTTGTTCTAGAATCTCTTCGTCCATCTGATCAGCTCCTATCCAACACGTAATACTTTTGGCCCTTGCTTACTCGTAACATCCGGACACGGTCACCACTTTGCAATGAGCGAAATACCTGAGATGAGCCAGTCCCTGTCTTGCCATCAATCGTAACTGATATCGACACTGAAAGCGGCCGTACCATCTGCGACAAGATTAAATGCCGACTAGTGATACTGAAACGATTGTCGACCCTAATCGTTAAAGGACTTGTACTAGTGACGACACCATAAACCATATCTGACAGATCTGAGACTTTAGGTTTACAATCCTTAATGATTCTTGCTAGTTCTTCACCCGGCATTATTCAATCACCTCCACATCTAGATCCATCGTATGGATTTCCCCAAAATTATGAGTGCATCTCGTTACTAAAGCTAAACTTTCATTACCAACACCTTCTCGGTGCATATCGGATAAACGCAATGTAAAGCTATTGCCTGCACTAATTTCCATAGTACCAACCGCTTCAATGGATAATGATCGAAACTCTTTATTATTTTCTCTCAGCAATGCGTTGGCCTGCTGTTGTAACTGTGACGAGTTAAGTTCAGCATCACTTACTGTTTCTACAATCTGTAACCGTCCCCACTTTTCGATGTTTCCTGAATGTGTTGCTGTATAAATTTCTCTACTGTTAGTTTCAGAATCTTCCCGAATCACCTTCACTGCATTGGCTGAGTCATCGATTGTTGATTCATAATCGTAGTCAGATAATAAAGACTCATCCCCTAAGACAAGCTTTGTGATCAAACGGTTAAACGTAGAAAATTCCAAAGTACCAGCGTTGTCACGAATGCTGTACCGCATACCGCCATAATTCAACTGTGTGTCTGTCAAAGAATCTTCAAGCATTGAAAAATATGTCTGGTTATCCATAACAGCTGCAGGACAGTTATATGGAACATGATCTAAAATTCGATAAGGCATCCCTTGAGTTTCACAAATCGTCTTAAACCGTGCTGAAGCACTCGATGCACCGAACACGATTGTGTCTTCATTTTTGAGGTACCGCATATTGTCATAAGCAATGATTTGCCACAACCTTGACTTTGTTTTTCGTCGAGTGAATATTTTGCCTTTAAAAAAAGTTTTCCCATCGGCTTTTGCCTCAATTATGTCTCCAGTACGAAGAAAAACTCGTGGTTGCTCAGGAACGTAAAATTCAAATTTTCCGGGTTGTGAATAAATACCCGTGGTCCAACGTGGATTGCTAGCAACTTCGGATAGATCATACATGCTCCAATATGTGATGCTCGTCTCTAAAATTTGTAAATTCATTAAATCCGCCTCACACTTCCTGCCGTGACCCAACCACGCCATCCACCATTGATTAAAGTGACGTGATAAGGATGACTACGACCTCGTTGGATAAAGTTTACTTTCCTTGTAGCATTGACTTCTGTCTGACCAGGCCCTGAACCAAAACTGTCTCGATGCAAACGACCGTTGACAATCACTGTACTACCAATCGTAATCTCTTGACTGACAACAGGCCGAGCAGGCTGCTGACTAACCTGTTTTGTGACAGTTTTGACAAACTTTGCAGCATACTCTCGATATTCTTTTAATGTGATCGAATATTCAAAATCACCAGTTGAGTCCACAATTGACCAATTAAAAGATTCAATTGAGGTCAACATGTTTATTTTTGAATCTGTTATGATCAGACGAATCGGCTTTTTATCATCCATTGCTTTCTCGATCAACGCACAATAATCATTCGGTGGAAGAAACGAACTCCCATTTAAAATCATCGAATGATTTTCTGATGCAGGAAAAAAGCAGTCAAATGTGACTGCTTTTAATCCTTTAGAAGCCAGATGGGTTATTTCCCCCAGTTTGACCACTTCATTCGACTCGTTACGTCCGGGAACATCAACTAATACTGCACCCGGGTTAACGGGAAGCATATACCGCCTCCCATTTATCTCTAAATAAAATTTGATTGCCATACATGTCTCCTAACTCAAATCTGAATCTATTGCATCTAAAATCACTTCTTCTACACGTTCGACGATTTCATCGACGTCTACCGGATCGCCTCCGTTGTTCTCGACATTGACTGTTACTTGAGGAACGACTTGTTTATGTTGTACGACGATGGTTTGACTTGCAGACGCTTTAATCCGCGAGATATCTTTGTCATCCACATGAACGTTACTAGTGATCACTCCGCTAGTTGAAACTGTTGCTAATTGATCAGGAATAGCAGCTAACGCTAGTGTGTCACTAGCCCTTTGTACTAAGTTTTGAGCCGTCATGATCCCTTTTGCTAATCCTTCGGAAACAAAGCCACCAATGGCCATCATGACCCTAGATGGTGAATTGATATCAAGTGCTTTACGTACCGTTGATGCTACTCTGCTTGCTACGGATTGGGCTGCAGCAATCGCGGAACTAGCTCCGGCTTGGATACCGGCTGTAAGCCCAGACATTGCATGTAAACCGGCTGATCGCAATTCTCCATTCAAGCCCGAGAACGCTTGGACGATTTTCCCTTTGCCGCTTTGGGCCGCCGATGCAGCTTGTGTCATTCCTGTTTCAACTGACGCTACCAGTTCATCCATGCCGCTTTTGGCAGCTTCTTGAATGGCTGACATCGCCTCTTCCGTAGTTGACTGCATTGTCTGCATACTTCCTTCGAAAGAAGACGCTGCACTTTCTAGGCCCGAAATGCTTGCCTCAGTAATATCAATAAAGCTCTGCAACTCCTCAGCTAACGTTTGGAAAGTAGTAACCATCTCGGATAGTCCGTCTACTCCCACCACTTCTGGAAACTCATTCATCTTTGTGATCACATCGGCAATACTTTCAATAGCTGCGTCTACTGCTGCAATATCGATCTCAGGAAAATCTCTGATCGCTTCGGCAACTTGAACTAAACTGTCGATAGATTCTTGAAGTTTAGCAACCTCGGAACTCTTGATCACAGATTTGGCGAGTTGTCCCAATTCCGCTTCTCCTAGATGCTCAATCATTTCTTTTAATGCATCGATGGACAATTTGACTGCTTTTGAAGAAAAGATGACTAGTTCTAGTTTCTTAAATGCCTGACCGATTTCAATCAATGTATCAATCGCCTGATTGACGTTATCTAATGACTTGTTGTGCACTTTCTTTTTAGTGAGAAGCTCGCCTTCTGTTAATAAATTCATGCATTTTTCAAGTTCTTCGACCGCGCGTTCTACCGCCCACGTAGAAAAATGAACGTTTTGCAGTGTTTGAAACTTATGCCCTAACTCAATCAATGTATCCACGATCTCGCTCACATTTCGAACAGTACCTTTGTCTAAGCCGCTTCCCCAAAGTTTGTTCAACTTTGCTAGGAGGTCTCCGCCAGTTAATAGATCAATACACTTTTGAAGTTCTTTGATTGCTTTTTCTACTGCGCTCTGAGCAAACATCACTAATGATAATCGATGAAACTGCTCGCCTAATTCTATAAGTGTGTCAACAATCTCACTCACATTTCGAACAGTACCTTTATCCAAGCCACTTCCCCAAAGCTCATTGATTTTAATGAAAATGTTACCGCCGGTTAGCAAATCAATACAGTCTTGTAGATCTTCAATCGCTCTTTCGACTGCAGTTTTGGTAAACATTACCAACGAAATACGTTGAAATTGCTCTCCTAATATGATCATAGTGTCAACCATTTCACTGACATTCGAGATCGTTGAGCTATCAAAACCACTTTTAAAGCTATCGCCTACCGATTGCCAAAAAGTCTTTCGGCCCTCCAATATGCTGACAACATCTAAGAGATCCTGAATTTTTTCTGCAATGTTTTCAGACACTTCGATCTGTTCGATTTTGGCTAGATTTTCAGCGACTGACACTAGCGTGTTCACTGTATCAGCAACAATTGCTGTATTGATTCCACTGATGAAATTCTTAAGTGCATCACCGAGTGTCCCTAAATCAGATTCTGTAAAGAATTGGATCACACCAACTAGACTATTTATTTTAGATTTAACAGATCCAAAATCGGACGGAACTTTCTCATCGACTTGTTGAATTGCTTCAGCCATCAACATCAATTCCGCGGCAACTGCCACAACTGCGATAAAACCAGCGATCATTGCAGCACCACCGAATCCAGTCGCCATTACAGCGCCAATCGCAATTGTCAGTCCTGTAAAGGCGCCGATCGCAATCGCCATGTTAGCAATTTTCTTACTAAAATCAGCAATATCATTCGGCACTTTCTCATCTACCTGTTTCATCGCCTCAGCTGCTAACATCAATTCTAAGCAGAGTACAGCAACTACTGCTAACCCTGCCTTTGCAGCGAGAGGATTCGCGGATGCTAAGACACCGGCAACGGCGACGATGGCACCCATGCCGCCCAACGCAAGTGCAATTGATGCAAGCTTAGTTGCGAAACCGCCAAAATCAGCTGGTACCTTATCGTCAATTTGTTTCATTGCTTCAGCCGCTAATATTAGTTCTAGAAACAGGTACCCCCCCATTACTAAGCCAGCTTTAGCAGCCAATGGATTTAGCTTTGCAAGAACTCCAGCGGCACCGACTATGGCTCCCATGCCGATTAAGGCTACCGCCATGCCTGCGAGTTTAGTCGCAATGCTTCCAAAGTCGTCAGATACTTTGTCGTTTATTTGTTTCATCGCTTCTGCAGCAATCATCAGATTAGCAGACAGTCCTGCGACAATTGCTAAAGCTGTCATTGACTTCCCTAGATCTTCGCCCCCCAGTTTTCCGGCTACAGCGACAATCGCACCCATTCCAGCAAGGGCTAACGCCATTATGCCTAACTTGGCAGCTAATGATCCCAAGTCATCAGGAATCTTCTCACTAACTTCTTTCAGCGCTTGTGCGGCTTGTTTGATCAACAGGATCACGCCAAAAACAAGCGCTAGATTAGTCACCCCTTTGGCAAAACCATTCATGGTATTCAAAAATGTGTCCAACGGATTCGTTATTGATTTAGCACCCATGTCGACTCCGCCAGGCCCACTGCCAGGGCTGCCCGGCGCTTTTTTCCCGAATCCAAACAGAGTCAGCAAGCTGCCGCCTAATCCTTTCGCTAATTTACCAGTCGCACCGACAATGGTTGTCAATCCCTTGCCAAAAGTTAGTAACGGTGTTAGAACGCCTTTACCAATTTTGAATCCCACGAAGGCAGCTGCTAGTTTCGGCATTATTGAGACAAACTTTGCAATGACATCAGAATGGCGTTCGATAAATCCGGCTAGTTTTGCGATTGCTCCTGTTACTCCATCAACAAAACCTTTAAAACCAGCGACACTAGCTTCACTACCGAAAGCGCCTGTAAGTTCAGCCAAGCTTTCTTTTACTGCAGATATCGCATTGCCAATGGGCTCTTTAATATCTTCAAAAGCATCTTTCAAAACATCCAGATATGGACGTACCTTTTCAATCATGCCTGGGATCTTGTCCATGAAACCGTCAATGTATTCTCCGCTCTCGTCGGTATAGCCATTAATAGATTTGAAAAATCCTCGGACTAAATCTTTTCCGCTGTCCAGATGTTGGGCAATAGTTTTGCCACTGAAAGCTTCGGACATTTCATCGAGTTTACGAATGGATCCCTCAACACCGTTCGTCACGGCTGTCCGGATGTTTTTAAAACTTGTCTTGATCCCTTCCGATCCGATCAAGGCACGTTTTGCACCTTCAGTTCCGGTGTCAAAAAGCTCGATCAGTTTTGCATTAAATTGATCAAACGTCACATGACCTTTGTCCAAAGCATCGTACAAGTCGTATTGCGCTGATTTCCCAGTGTAGCCAAATGCTTTCGCCACGTCATTCAACGCAACCGGCATGGTGTCCATCAGTGAGCGCCAGGAAGTCAAGTTAACCTCGCCACGACCTAGCATTTGCACATATTGCTCAAGCCCTTGTGCTGCTTTTGCCGAATCAGCTCCGGAAGCCAAAAATGCATTGTTCAATGAAATTGTAGTCTTAGTTGCATTATCTAAGTCACCGGTCATCGTGGCAATCCGTTGAGTTGTCGGTACAACTTCGTTTAAAGCTGTAGGTAATCCATCAATCCCGTCTACCAAACGTTGTCGACTATCGTTGACTTCGTCCATTGAAAATCCAACTGCCTGCATCATTTTAGGAAATTGATTAAGCGTATCAAAACGATCAATAGCTCCGTCAATCGATCCTTTTACGACACCGATCGCCGCGCCAGCTACTTTCATCAGACCCAAAGCAGTCACAAAACCCTTAACACCTGTGGTAGCTTGTCCAGTCGATTCTTTGATTCCGGAAAAGCCAGATTTCAAATCATTGCCAAATTGATTGAAGGAATTTTTGGCCCCTTTAAAGGCATTACCTAAATTAGATCCAAAGCTTTTAGCGTGATTAATCACATTAGTGAAAACTGAGGATACGCCAGTACCAAAACTTTTAGCTGCAGACAACAACGGCGAAAATGCCGATCCAGCGATTTTCCCAATTCCAGAAAACGCTGACGAAACTTTACTCGTAATACCGCTAAACGTTGAAGAAATCTTCGAAGCGACTCCCCCAAGGTTTAGCTTCGACGAGATCTGATTTCCGAAGTTTCCAAACAAAGTCATGATCCGCTGAGTTGTTGATTGGACGATTCCCCAAACTTTATCCAATCCATTTTTCATTGAAGATCCTAATTTACTAACAGCAGATGCAGCCAAGCTGGCCATCTGGTTGAGTGCTTGCGCCGGCCCTGCAGCTTTCTGTTTAAAAGCGCTCATGGTTTGCGTTGTTTTATTTAAACTGCTATCGATTGTTTGCAAAACTGCGGTAAATTGATCTCGAAGCTTTAAACTAGCTTCAAGCGTTGTCATCTAGTCACCCTTTCTTTGGTTTTTTCATCGCCTTTTCTTCAGCTTCAATACGAATGTCAGTAAAGGCCATGATTATGGCTCTTTCACGCTTTGGCAAAGAAGCAAAAGCTTCCGGCGTTAATCCAGCGGTGTGATATGCATGATAGGCATACCACATCTCACCGGATTCGCCGGAAGCCATTATTCCTTTACGTCATCTTTCAGTTCATCCTCAGATTCGTTGAAGCCATTTAGTTCTAACACTTCTTTGGTTAGATTTGCATATTCACCAGCTAAAAGCATTGCTTTGAGCGTATCCGTCGCTGACCCTTCTGTTTTGTAATAGGCTTGCAGCTGCGCATCTTGTAGATCTGGCGTTTTCACACAGCGAGCTAGTAATGCATCGCCGTATTTATCCGTATCGAGATCCTTGACTGTATTTCCTGCCTTGCTCCGACGCTTTGTCGTATGCACCTTTTTCAAGCGATCATTTTCCGTTTCTGAGATTGCCTCAATCACGAAGGGCTCCTCAAAACGATCAAGTTTCACCTCTTTGGTGTCTCCAACAACTTCCATCATAAAGCTTTTGATATTCATCTATAATTTCCTCCCAAATTATCCTAGTGTAGGTACATTAAATTGATCAAGTAAATCAGCATCCGAGAACGTAAAGGAAACATCCTCATCCAGAGTTTCTGATTCGATATCTAATTTTGCGATTGGTACCGAATCAAAGATAACACCACTGATCAACGTTGATTGCCGACCGATAGTACTGTTTGGATCATCATTGGTTACTTTGATCGTGATTTCCGGAATAGTACCAGATTTCAAATAGTTGATCCCAATTGTTGCGAACTCACTAGTAACCTTATGGATCAGCATAGATCCTGATCCATTCGCTCCAGTTACTTTTTGCTGATTCATCCGTTTGCCTAAGACTGGCACCTCTGTTTTGATCAACTCCACTGTTGCTTCGATGTTCTTCAACCAAAACATTGGAACATTCCGTCCATCAATGGTCATGAAGGCAGTTCCCTCACGACCCGAAATAACATCACCCGATTTCAAAAATCCACTCATTGACTATTTACCCCTTTCTTATAAGAGCTCTACGGTCATGTAAAGTTTTTCCATTGCGTCGACCGGTTGGACTTGTACGTTTAAAACGATCGAATCTTTGTCGTTACCGATGCCGATCGAGATGTCATCGGCAGAGAAATGCGTGATCGCTCCAGCACCTTGCAGGCCATTAAAGTAATTGATTCGATCTGCTTTAAATAACTCGCGACCATCTTGATCATTATTGATTTGACCAATAAAGTTTTCTTGGAATGCTTTCTTTGAATTATTGGCAATGTCATCTAAGCAGCGCAAAACACGATTTTTCGAAAAGTCTTTGCTTTTATCTGCAGTAAAGGACGTTAAGCTGTTGATGTCTTGCTCGATAACAACTTCTCCTCGTTGCTCAGTGAAGACGAACTCACCATTTTGCAGTGCTTCGATGATTTCAGTGTTTAAGAAACGTTGTGTTACATCGACCGCTCCATCATACTTTGTATAAGTCAGTGAAGTTGCGACACCAGCTGATGCCGAAGCACCTGCAACCCAAGCGGTCGCTTGCTCCGCTGTGATACGAGTACCATCAAGTAAGATGACCCCATTTTTCACGTTGGTCACTGCTTCGTTGTTAGCTGCATGACCTGCTACGACCAGCTGGCATTTTTTGCCTTCCTCATTGCGCATGCGGTTGATAAAAGAAACACCTGCAGTTTTGATCACATCATCTTGTACTGGCAATGCTAATGTATTAAATTCAAAGACTTGAATCTTACTGAAAAAGGTCATGTAGTCGTTTGCTGTCGCCGGAGTATTTGAACCATTTTCTAAAACTACTGAAAAAGCCGTTAACTCTCCGGATCCGACAAAGTTCACTACCCGATTCGCAGATAGTTCCTCGATCGTTTTCGCTGTTTGCCGATCTACTAAACGTCCTGCCAAATATGTTTCTACATCGTAGGCATCCGTCACGTTCACATTCTCTTTTGAAACGACACTGATCGCATTCCCACGTGTTCCACCATAAAGCGCCGTAATCGATAGATCACCTTCGGTTGCAGCTGCCCTTCCTCCTGATCCGACACGATAAACGAGCACGGTTGCCGCTTGCTTCAACGCTTCACGCAATAATAAGAGTTGCGGATCCGTCAAATCATAACCAAAAGCGGTCAGGTCAGATGACGATGTCACCGTCACGACTTCCCCCTCTGGGCCAAAGTCTAATGCAATCGGCAATGCTGTTACCCCTGATACCGAATCAGCTGGGCCAAGTCCTCCGCTCGATCGCACATTGATATAAGCGCCTGGTCTTACCTTATTCTGTGTTGTCCATGTTCCTCCTGCCATTTATTTCACCTTTTCCTTTCTTAATTTGATCAGCAACTGCTTTGCTTCGGCAACGCTGTATGCCCCATCCGGCAAATATGCAGCCAAGAAGTCGGATTCAATCTTGCTGAATTTTGTCGACTTCAATAGCTCTTTTTTTTCGTATTTTTTTTCAGACGGTGTAGCTTTTGTTTCTACTTCAGGTTTCTTTTTTTCTTTTTTAGTCACTTTAACCCTCCTCTTTGTTCGAACGTTTCTAATTTCGGCGTGTCATCAACTGGCGCAACACGATATCGCAAAGCAAATGTAAAATGGAGCGCCTGAGATTCGATTCTAGCTTCTCTATTGAGTAGCCCGACTGATAAATCATCAAGACAACGAAACTCGTCTAGAAGCTTGCTACGCATTTTCTCGCACTGTTCTTTTACACCAGAATCATCTACTGAGCGATCCGGAAAGTACATCACGCAATAAAGGTGCTTGCGACTTTCGTAAGCCATCAGTTCACCTTTGCTGTCCGCCATGATCTCATAAATATAAAAAGACGGTTCTTCAAAACCTTGCTCTTGATTTTCCCGATAGATGACCGCATCAGGAACGATCCTAGAAAGTTCGTTTGCAATTGCCAAAGTTACATCAATCATGAGAAACCAAATCCTCTCAAATATTCTTCATAAGCCGGCCCGACGATTTTCGGCAGCTGGCTTATGATTTCTTCCATGGTGATTTTTAGAAAGAACTGACCTTCGACCCAGCCGCCGTTAGCCGTTCGATGGCCATTCTCGACAAATGGCGCGTATTCGGTGTTATTTGAGATAGTGACGATAAACCCATCACCAGTCGCTTGCGCACCTTCGAGCACCCAATTTCGACGCAATTCACCACCGACTCGATTCCGACCACCAGATGCTTCAAACACAAACAGCTTCCCGTCTCGAGCGAAGAAGACCGAATTGTCATATTGGCCAACGGGAGTCCGCATCTTAACTTCACGAATCATCAGATTTCCGAGGCGGTTCATTACATCGATGATGAATGTTTCTTCCTGTAGATTCTTATGAAACTGATTCGCAAATTTCAAGAATTGATCAAATTCAAAATCACTCATGCCTGTACCTCGCGAACAATGACGATTTCTTGATGAGTGTTATAACTCGAAAAGCCTTCGGAAGATCGCTTGTAGTCTCTCGATTTGCCGTGTGTGTCGGTAATAGAAATGCGTGATCCAGCTGGAATGACAAGCGCTGGATCACAATAGAGCATCGTATTGTATATGGCTTCTGCTACATTACCGTCACTGACTGGCGATACTTGCTTTTGAGAAATTCTGCAAGGTTGATCGCTAATCACAGCTGTCCACTTTGGCTTTGTTAGCGATCCGACCTTTTCAGGCATATTGACAGAAACGGTCATTTTGCAATCATATTGCTTTTCGAATTCTCTTTTTGCAAATTCAAAAATGTTCATCTAATCACCTCAAGTGGCGAAATCTGTTCAGAATTGTAAAATAATTTCTCGCAAAAGAAGGTGCCTGCATCATCTTTTGATACGCCTCAGCCCTTGTTTCTTTTGCAATTGAAAAGTCGCCTTCGCTTAACGTTTTCACCTCTCCCTCAGCTTCTGCAGCGTTGAAAGAGAAGCTTGTTTCGTTGATCAGATCTACTGCCATCAAAATTGCAGTATTATCCAAAGCAACCGGCCAGTCATCTACATTAAAGTGGCAATAGCTTAAGATCTCCTGAATGGCTGTTTCGACTGCAAACAAAAAGACATCGTCTGATTTCTCATCATCGATGCCTTTGAGCTTTTTTAATCTATCTATGATTCGCTTTTGCAGTTCTTTCATAATGATCACCCTAGTCTTCGGTTGGTGGCGTAACTTCTTCTAAGTCAGCACTAATTTTATGCCGTAAGCAGATCAATCCAATCTTTTTGTCTTCCCTAACTTTCGTCCAATTTTTAGGCAATGCCAAGTCTTCGTTAGTCGGAGTTATCTCAGATACTTGTTCATTTTCGAATTTAAGCCCAAACGGATGAATTACTCGAGCACGGCGGACATAGAGCATGTTATTCCCTTTTGCTTTGTCACGATCAGGTTCATAGGTTACCATGTCTGCTGGCGTTGCTGTATTTCGACCAAACGCTCCTGTAGCATACAAATAGGTTTCATAGACACCTTTTGAATCTGGTAGTAAAGCGTCGTCTTCTACGACTCGCATACCAAGATACGTATCAAATCCAGCTTTAGATTCACTTGCTGGAATATAATGCTTTGTTAAGGTGTTTTGTTTTTCTAATTCCGCTTTTACTTTCGAATGCATCGCAATTACTGCTAACTTACCGCGTGATGTTCCTAAAATCGAGCGTGCGTCGATAACCATTTCCGGACAGATAACTGGGTTTTTATTTTCGGATTGATCTGATACGTGAGTATCTGATAAAGCCCCTTTATTTTGCCCTGTTCCTTTAGCAAACAAAGCTTTGATGATCGCTTGTAAAATTTCTTGGTCAGATTCGATCGTATATACACCAAAGTCGTTTAAAATCTGTGTTGCAGGATTGGATCCAGCAGTGATTGCGGCAAGATCCGTGTACGCTGCCCCAGTTCCGCGATAAAGTACCGGCGCTACTTGTGTTTTTGCGCTGGTTTTACCAGTTTTCAAAGCTTTGTCTTCAGCTAAGACTTGATCAACTAGCGCTGTCTTACTCCATTCGGGCATTGTAACTAATAAGCCACCTGCTACAATCATTTGATCTAGAGTTGGTGTTGGTACCAAGATGCCTGATTGGATGAATGCTGAGTGTTCCTCTGCGTACCAATTAGTATATTTTGTGTACTGTTCCGGTGTAATTGTGTCTAAAATTTTTGTAATCTCATTATTTGCCATTATTCATTTTCCTCGCTTTCTAATGCTTGTTGGCGTAGAAATCCATCTACGTCACCTTTTTCCATTGCTTCCTCGAAAGAACTGTAATTTGTTGATGCTTGTCCTGCAGGTGGGTTGTATCCACCTTGTTTAGTACCTAAATCGAAAAGATAAGCATCCGATTTTTGCAATGCCTCGATCTGTTCTTTTGCGCCGGACAATTCACCGTCTTTGAAGACGATTATTTCATCATCCAACAATGCAGCAACAGCTTTGGGATTTTTTACTTTTGCTTCAGCAAGCAACGTTGAAAGGGCCGAATCACGTTGCACTTTCGTGAGCGATTCCTGATATTTTGCTTCCTGCGCTGCATTTTCCTTTTGCAACTCTTTTAGCTGTTTTTTCAATTCTTCGTTATCGCTATTGTCTTTCTGCAGTTTCTTCAAGTCCTCAGCATTTTTTGACACCTGATTCTTCAGTTCTGTTTCCGACTGCTGCAATGTAGCAATTTGTGTATTAAGCGATTGGACAGTTTGGCCATGCTGTGCCATCACCGCATCAACTTGCTCATCCGACAGTCCGATTTTTTTCAAGTCTTCTCTTTTCATATTATTCGTCCTTTCGTTTTTTAACGTGGCTACGACCACGAATGGATTTTGATAGTTTTACGACATCCCGGTCGATTTTGATGCAAAATAAAAAGCCTAACAAATTGCTAGACTTTTATCTTAAGATATAAAATCAATTAAAAATTTTCCGGTATCCGTCAATTCAGCTTTAACTTCGTACCCATCATCAATCTGTAATCCATAAATTAACCCCGTACTAACCATTTCTGTAACTGCTGTTTCAATTACAACTTTTTCTAGATTCGGATACTGAGAAAGACACCCATTAACAAAATAAGCTTCGAACGCTATAACTTTTCCACCAGGGGCCATAATGGTTTCCATACTGAATTGTGGCCAATTTTTGAAATCACATATCATATATATAGTTGCTGGACTTAAATTACCCAAAATATTCAGTAATTGTTTAGCTTTCGTAAAAATATTTTCAATGTTTTTCTCATCGCTGATTTTTTTCATTACATTACTGAGTCGTTTCAATAACTCCATATCTGATACATTATCCACAAGTATACTATCAATCTTGCTAAATAATGTTTGACCATATAAATCAGACAATACTCTACATAAGTTTTCTACGGCTAACTCAAGATTATCATAATTAGAAAAGTATGCATTAAGCAATATCATTTTTTTTGCATCATCCATATTTTCATCAAGCTTTTTTTTCCACCCCGAAATTTCAAAAATAATATCTGATGTCCCACCTGTTAGAACACTCGTCCCTTTTTTAATAGCACCTACTCCAACTTCAACCACAGTGTCAAGTTTTACTTTTTCTTCTTGTTCTTCACTCAGTTTCACTTCTTCAATCCGTTCTTGCAAAGACTTTGTTTCATTCTCAAGGTATCTCTTGTGATCATTGGCTATGCTTTTTATCAGGTCGTAATCCATAGTCATAGTTATTCTCCTTCCAACTACTACTGCCAAACAATTAATCACTAAACACAGTAAGTTAGCAATCATCTTTATCTATCGATTCCATGCTATCGTACTAATCCTCTTTTTTTCATTTCGGCTTCAATAAACTCTGCTTCTTGCTTAGTGAGTTCGACTCCAGCCCATGCATACCTTAACTCCTCATCAGACAATTGAGCAATCTCTTCAGCTGTTGTTTCCGGTCTCTTCCAATTTAATCCATCTACCATTTTTTGGAATTCCTTTTCAAAAGACATGAGTCTCATCCTTTCCAACGCATCTTGATGACCATTATTTCACGATTCGCGAGTTGCCTTATTTCAGCTCCTATTATCTCATAGATTGAGCCTTTGTTCAAAATCATTTCAGTCTCAATACGATTCTCTGTAACAAAAACTTTAGCACCTTTAGGAACTTCAATTTCCATTTTAATATTACGGGCTTTATTGAATAAGTTTCTAGAAGGAACAAGACTAGTAGAAACAAATCCAGAACTTTCAAGCGTTGCTGTGCCAGAATTAAAGTGTTTCAATAAATTCTCAACTGATATTTTTCCAATATCACTTTGATGTGATTTTGCGTAGTCTTGTAGCCAAGTATTTTCAACCCATCGGTTTGTAGACACTGCTTGTTTTAAGGTGTTCTTCTTAATCACTCTATCAAGCACACGAATTGTGTTTTTACTAGCGTCAGAAAGATTATTCTCATTACCTCTCAGAAACTCATTAATTTTAAAAGAGTTTGTTGTGCCAATATAACCATCTTTACCATCATAAAGAATCTTTTTGTCTTTCTCTGAAACTTTTCCAGACTGCTTGATAAGCTTGTCAAAATCTTCTTTCTTGATTTTGGTGTATTTGATCTTAGCACTTTTAGCATCTTCTTGTGCTTGCTTAATTTTATCGGCGTTCGCCTTTTTCCATTGATCGAAGGTTTGATAATTCTCAACTGAACCTTTACCAGTGAGTGGATCTCTTTGCCACCTCGATGCACTTGACAATCCTGGGATGACCGGAACTCTTGTGCATCGGCAGTTTGGATGATCAGGACAATCCGGAGCGTCGGAATCACCTCGCTCAAATTGTTGACCATCCAGACCTCCACAGCGATCACAAGTATGTGCTTCAAGATTAGCAAGCCATTCCCATTCCTTTACCCCAGTTTCAGCCATGGCTTTCTCATTGGCCACCTCAGCCAAATGGGCCGATTCTGTTTGAACTAATGTCGTCATCCGATTACGTAACACAGAGTCAATGCCGAACATCATTTCTTTTACTGTCCGATCTATCCCCCATCCGTGAAGTAATGATAGTGACATCGTTTTAGCCAATCGATTTGGGATGGTTTTAAGATGGTTTTTCCAAATCCTTCTGGAAAAGTTGCTCCCTTTCCATGGTTTGGATATGGCCACTTGCAATGCATGGCTACTATACCTACCAAAGTCCAAAGAAAAAGCACCCTGATCCGTCAGTTCATAGATCTGTCGGAGGTAGCTTTCATTAAGCGATTCTTTTAAATATGATTGCAGCGCTACTTCTTGATTGTTCGCCATCTCGGCAAGTTCAAAATAAACCTGTCGTTGAAGTTGATCCGAACGACTGACTCTTGATTTGAAATACTCACGATTTAACTCTTGCTCGTAACCGCCAGATATTGCTTTTTGTCGAAATTGCTCCAATGTCATTGACCAAGTCTTTTGTTCTTTCTTGGATAAAATCTGTTGTGCTTCTTTTGATGAAATTTGATCGTTATCGGCATAACGGTCGATCCATCCTTTTATTTCTTTGTAGATTGACTTTGATAAACGTCTATATTCTTTTTGCATCTGTCGGATGTATTCTTGATCACGACGATCACGATCAATAGAAATCTGCAGGTAACGTCTTTGCCAGTACCTCATCTAAATCATTCCTCCGGTCGATAATCGTTTTCCGCGCGATAGTCATCTTCCTGCTCTTTCCGCAGATTTTCGAGCTCAGTTTCCCAGTTTTCAACGAGTGGATTTGCTTTGGCAATATTTTCAAGACTGGTATTAGGAGCCATTTTGCTAACAATCTCAGCTTGTTCAAGGTCATTATTAATCGCTGATCGCGTCCACGTTTGCTTAATAGTCACGTCAGAATTAGCTCCGGAATACTCTAAAATAAATCGGATTAGCTCGGCAAAACCTAACTTGAATTCCGTATCAAGCATAGATGCTTTGAGTTCTAGAAGCGAATACATGTACTTTAGTGCTTGGCCAGAGTTGTTTTGCCCTATATTTTTCTGTGGATCCACACCTTGTCCATGGACAAATATCCCTTCCCTGGTCATTTCCAAAATCTTAGAACGTGCCTCAACCGGAATATCAATAGCGAGGGTTTCAACTCCGCCTTTTGCTCCCTGCCCATCATCATCGACTTGAACCATCTTGTATTTATTTAAATCCTCAAGGAACTCTTTTTTGTCTGTGCCTCCATAATTGGTTAACACATAAATGATTTCCTGGATATCGTCAACATCATTGACGAAACCACTGAAGACTTTATCATAAACATCGATTAACGCCTTATACATTTCAAGATCTGAATGCTGTAAAGGATTATTCCGGAAGGGAATAAATGGGATCTTTGACCACCCATGTTTATAAGTGTTTGATGTGCCAGTCGGTTGATTAGTACCAACGTCAATGATATTAAAAACCTCGTACTCTTCCAAATCATCGAGCGTTTTATTTTTTTTCCTAGAATAAACGCTGCACATTTCGTTGTTCCAATATTCATAAACGACTAAAACCTCTCCATCTTCGTCGTAGTCTTCATATACACGCAATATCCCCTCAAGTTGATTCGACAATCTTTTAGAGTAAATGGGAATGATCTGCTTTGTGTCAATAACGGCGTACCGGAAAAAGTTTCGATACTCTTCATCCTTCCAAACATGTAACCATGCAACACCAGCGTTACTGGCATTGATGCATAAATCCTTCGCTATTTTCGGGTAAGTATCGCCTAATAGCTTGACGATCTCTTCGTTCATTTTTTTGTCGTCAACGTCAAACAAAGGCGGCACAGTCATAGCATATGCAGCCTTTTGATTAACTAGTAACTGATGAAAAGAATGACTGATACGATTATCCGCATTCCTCAAAGGATTGTTGGGATCTTTCTCTTTCGCTTTCTCGGCTAAGGGATTGCGCCTACGCAAGATGTCGTTTTTATTTTCATAGTAAAGTTCCGATTTCCTGATTTTTCGAATTTTACTGGGAAATCCCTTTAGGTTTTCACCTATGATTTTCTTGACTGTTTCAATGTCCAAATCGCAACGCCTCCTATTTCATAATTCGAATACCTGCAGCACGAGTGCGCAGTATGGTGTAAATGAAGTATCGATCAGCATCCATGCAGTGATCGTGTTCCTTCGAGGGTTTATCTTCCCCACGTTCGGATGCCTTCTTGTCCCAAATATATGATCCAAACTCTATAAACGTGTGCTTGCACTTGCTAGACCATTTGACTTTTTGAGTGTCCATGCATGCAAGCATTGTTCGAATGCCATCGAGTACATCGTTCTTTGCTGGCTTAACATTAAAACCTGCTTCTATTAACGCTGCTTTGAAAGACGCAGCTGAAGGATCTAAAAGAATTTTTGTTTTTTTCTTGCTTAATTCATTATCGGAAAAGAACTTTTCCATATCTTGTACAAACTGAGCATCCGTCTTCTGTTTGCTGCTTTTTCTTCCAGAGTAGTAATACTCATCTCGACAATACCAAAATGGCAACTCATCACCTTGATCATTTGTTGGTAGGCTCCACAGTTTGAACACTGTGGCGTTTTGTGTACCATAATCGACACTTACATAATTTTTCTTGTAAGTCGTCTCAGGTGGCAAATCAATAACCATTGTGGACTTGTCGAAGTTATCGAATATGATCCCCTCTGACAGAACCCACAATCCACGAATGAAGCGATCGAAGAAAACCCCAGAGTACATTCGCTTGTAGCGATCAATAACACGCTTACTCAATGAAGGATTATCTTCCATGGTGAAATGAATCCGAATCGCCTGCTTCTCCGTCAACTTGTCGATCCATTCCACCTTAAACCAGTGGTGCGGGCCAGCTGGATTACAGTTGAACCACGCTTTAGAGCCTTCAACGGATAGACGCGCTGTCGCCTGATTTACAAAGGACTGTGGCATCAAAGCAACTTCATCAAAAAAGAAGCCGGCCGCAGTTAACCCTTGAACAAGGTCTTGTGACGCTTCATCTTTACCACCAAACAAGAAAAAATAGTTTGTTTTGCCATCACGACTGATTTCAAGGATATTATCTGTTCGATTATCATTAACAGAATAACCACGCCCACGTAGCATTTTTTTTAGTGGCCGGATCACGTTACGCCTTAACGATCCGATCGTCTTTCCGGCCATCCCAAACTGTTCTTCGTCAAACTTTGTCATAGCCCAAATGATGTACGAAAGGGACATGATTACAGTTTTACCGGCACGAACTGAACCATCACAAATGATTGCTTCTTTATCTTTATATTTGGGATTCTCCCACCATGAAAGGACTTGTTTCTGCTTTTTCGAGAATGGTTTAAACTTAAAAACAACCGACATTTTAGGTTTACGTTTCGATGTTGTCATCGTCACTCCACACCTCCTGATCGGTTGCTGCTTGTTTGATAGCATCGATGAATCCGTCGTCAGCCATTTCCTCTGGTTCTAAATCACCAGTTTGGATCTTCAGTCGTCGGATTTCAACTTGTGCTTTTTCTATTTTCGATGTCATGATGTCAAGCTCTAATCGCCGCTTATCATCCTCATTGGCCATTCGATTAAACTGACGGATCAAGTTTGCTAACGTCCCCATCGCACGAGACTGCATATTCATGAAATTCGCTTGCTTGTCCCAGGCATATTGAACCTGCATCGTTGAGCTGCTGCCACCTTCCCCAGAGGACCAGCCAGACTCTTCTTTTGATAAGTCGTTCTGATCCGAAACAAACATGATTTTTTGGGAACGGATGATTCCAGCATACTGGATCATGATATTATTCCAAATAATGTCGGCCGGATCACTTGAATAAATTTCTTGAACAAGTTGCCGAGTATCTTCTGGTAGCCAGTTCGCAAACAATCCGTGAGTTACTGCATTTTTGTTATTTGGCGGTGCGCCACCTCTATTTTCTTTTGCGTTCTGATTCCCACGCATTGATTCGTAACGTTCTGTTTCATTCGGAGCGCTCCGTTTCGTTTCATCGCTCCATTTATCTTCCGACTTCCACTTTCGAACAGTCGATGCAGACACACCCAATATATTAGCGATATCTTTAAGCGGCTTTGTTTTATTTGATTCTATCCAAATGCGATATGCCTCATTCCGCAACGGATTTCTTTGTCTAGGCATTCAACCTTCACCACCTCACGATCTGTGTTGTTTTGTAATTCTATGTATTAAAAAAGACCTCAAATGAGGTCTTAACTTGCTTCATTCTAATTCTAAATCATTGAATTCAAAATTAATCAAAAGAAGCATCTCGAGAAACCGTAAAATTTTTGTTGCCTCTTCTTTATTTTTTGATTCTTTATTATGAGTTGCAGAATTACCTTCTTTTCTAATTTCATCCACCCATTTTTTACTTTTTGGCGCAATATATCCATTATTAGTTAAATAGTCAACGTAGATAATAAACTTCTGTCCATCTTCTGCACCGAAGTAAATTGCAACATTTGCTAAACACTTTCTAGCAAGTAATACCACACCTGTATATGCTCCAGCTTTAAAACATTCTCTCGCCTCATTGTATAAGTACTTAATATCTTGAGGTAAATTATCGATGTCCTTTCCATATAGGGACCCAGGTAATTGAAAACCATTTTCACTTATCATTGAAATACAACCACAATTCGAACAGACTAATGCAAAGATAATATCTCCGTCGTTTGTGTAGGCTTGTAGTCCTTTTTGCACTCCAACATCACGAACACAATATCCGCAAGTATATTTTTGTGTTGATATTGTTTGTCTGTATACATCAAATCCAACTGGAATCCAAATGTCAGGATTAATAATAGGGTAATTCATCTAATTCACTCCTATAATCTATTTTAATGATATTTTACCCTAAAGACTATAACGTTGCCACAAAATCAAAAAACAGACTCGAAAAACTGTTAATTAGGAAACACCAAAGATTATACAAGTAGTCTATTCGAAGAAACACAAAATTAATTACAAGGAGCTTCAATTTTCAACGAGTTAAGAATAATCTGTCAAATCTCTATATCGTATTTAATGGTCTCTTGTGTGTCATTGAACCCTATCAAATACTTATCAGTAAACAACTGATGCTTATAGGTAATCTTATGAGAAAAGACAATGCTTTTATTCGCGAAGCTTTATAACTAATAATATTTCGATGAATCGTAATGTGCTATCCAAGTTCCATCAGCATTCTGATAAGTTATAATATTTTCTATCACATATACTAAATCATGGTCATCACGCTCAATATTTTGAACACAATTGTATATAGCATCCTGCTCAGAAGTCCCTTCACCATAGTACTGCATAAACACTCCTCCTCTTCAACAACGACTCAATTTCTAACTGAATCCATACTGTTCAATTCTTTGATTATGTTTAGCCATGCCTTTATAGAAATGAACATACAAATCCTCATACCTCCTCTCTTTAGCACATTCAAATAAGAAGTATTCGGGTTCGCTATGATGTTTACTCACAGAATTCATGATGTCATAAAACTTTTGTTCATAAGCAATTGCAGCTACCCTACCACCGCTAGCAATGGTAGCTCTTGTTTCTTCAAAAAAATTATATAATCTTTTTTCTTGTGCTGAAGATATACCTAGTTGTTTTTTCATCTCCTTAAATTCTTCTGTCATTAGTTTGTTCACCTCCATTCTATACAATAATAATAATTATATATGATGAAAGCAATAACAAAAAGACAGCACTAGCGAATTTCGAAGTGAGGTGATTCACCTCGCTCCAAAAATTGTGCTGTCTTTTATATCCGTCATTGAATCAAAGCGATGAGGGATTAACCCCCTTTCGGTTTATGAGTTAGTTTGTGAGTAGCCCATCAACCACATCTCTTTATCTTTCGACATTAACATAATAACACGGTTTATCAGCATGTTATCAGTACATTTACCGTACAAAAACCCGACGTTTACCCGATGAAAAACCGAATTTCACCGAAATTCTAGCAATTCCAACGCAGAAGCGAATTGAACGATTGCTTTGCTGGATTCTTGCGATACTAAGTCCTCACTAATATGATTTCTTTGCGCTGTATGATACACGCTCAGGCCATTCACATAGCGTTGACAAAATATTTTTTTCCTTCTCACAGCTATCTCTGGTTTAAAAGGATGTTGGATTGCTGAAAAACCTCGATCAAAAAGACCATGCAGTTTATGAAACTCATTAATTGCTTCCTCTTTTTGAATAAGCAATTCTTCCGCTGCTGCATAGTTCTCAGTTGAAAATGTAGGAGGTACAATTGAAAAGGTGCTGGTAATTTTTGGTTCTCTAGGCTCACCTACGCGACATCTTGCGGACAAATAGGCAGTCATGAAGACCCCTACATTGTATTTTGTTTTCTCAATATCCACATTCTTAGGATCCGGAACTTCATATTTACTTACATCAAAAAGTGCCATAGTGCCTGATTCCCCTTACTATGCTATAATATATTTGTCGGAAATATTATTTTGTGTCGGAGGAATCCGGCTTTTTTTATTGTTCTGACCAGTCCTCGATTAAATCAATTGTTTTAATATTTAATAATTTTGCCGCACGTTGTAGTATCTGCACACTAAAAACAGCTTTTCCCTCAATAACCTTTTTAAGCCGAGCTGAATCACATCCTAAATCATTTGCAAATGCAGTCATGCTGCTATAATCGCTTTTCAAGAAATAGCGTTCGATATTTTCACCCATCACAATTTCAATTGGTCTCTCATCTTCGGGAATTAAACGCTCTTTGTACTTTTTCATTTTCATCACCTCGATTCATTTATCGTATAGGATAGCCAACTAAATGCAGTCAAA